>Ga0075012_10000873_pt1 | contig 31668 bp, 30 predicted proteins | sample All_14_2_FD_71474 | JGI IMG/M metagenome (GOLD analysis project Ga0075012, IMG submission 71474) | Freshwater microbial communities in response to fracking from Pennsylvania, USA - Allegheny Zone_MetaG_DW_15 | ecosystem: Environmental > Aquatic > Deep subsurface > Groundwater > Drilled...
TCTTCCGGCCAGCGTCTGGTGCGGTGACGATGCTTCAGCAGATCGACTACACCATTGACGGTGACCGGATCACTGCCGCGCGCGCGTTCGGGGTTCGCCATGTTCGCCTGCCCGCGGTGACGACTCCCGTTCTGGGCGAAGACACGCGTCGCGGCGCCTGACAGTGCGTGGATGTGGCTGGCTGCCGGATCATCGGCGCGGCCCCGGCACAGAACCCTACGGGCGTCCCATGCCGTAGTAGGTCCAGCCGGCGGCGCGCCAGGCGTCGGCATCCAGGCAGTTGCGTCCGTCGACGATGACCCGCCCGTCGGTCAATCCCGAGACGTGCTCGGGGGGCATCTGCCGGCGGTACTCGTCCCATTCGGTGACGACGACCACGGCGTCGGCAGCGCGCAGGGCTTCGTCGCGGTCGTCGACGTAGTTCAGTTGCGGATGCTTCGCGCGGGCGTTCTCGATCGCTTCGGGGTCGGTGATGGTGACCCATGCGCCCAGGCCGTGCAGGCGCACGGCGACGTCGAGGGCGGGGGAGTCGCGGACATCGTCGCTGTGCGGTTTGAACGCGGCGCCGAGCACTGTGACGTTCTTCTTGAAGACGGATCCGCCGAGCCCATCGACCACGAGCTGTACGGCCCGGTCGCGGCGGCGCATGTTGATCTCGTCGATCTGCCGCAGGAACGCGACAGATTCACCACGGCCGAGTTCTTCGGCGCGGGCCGAGAAGGCACGGATGTCTTTGGGGAGGCATCCGCCACCGAAACCGATACCGGCGCCGAGGAACTTGCGGCCGATGCGTGCGTCGTAGCCGATCGCGTCGGCGAGTTGGGTGACGTCGGCTCCGACGACCTCGGCGATCTCGGCCATCGCGTTGATGAACGAGATTTTCGTCGCCAGGAACGCGTTGGCCGACACCTTGACGAGCTCAGCGGTGGCCAGGTCGGTGACGATAAAGGGCGTGCCTTTCGCGACCGGCGGCGCGTACACCTGCTTCAGGATGTCGACCGCTGCGGCTCCCGCCTCCGTCGAAGGAACGCCGACGACCAGCCGGTCGGGGTCGATGGTGTCTTGCACGGCCCAGCCCTCGCGCAGGAACTCGGGGTTCCACACGAGCGTCGCACCCTCGGCCTCAACGCGTGGCGTGAGCTCGGCCGCCGTGCCCACGGGAACCGTGGACTTGCCCGCCACGATGTCGCCGGGCGAGAGGTAGGGGAGCAGCCCGTCGACCGCGGCGTTCACGTAGGTGAGGTCGGCGCCGTACCCATCCTTCTGCTGCGGTGTGCCAACACCGATAAAGTGCACCCTCGCGCCGCGCGCTTCGCTCATGTCGGTCGTGAACCGCAGGCGACCGGATGCCACCCCCTCAGCAAGGATCTCAGGTAGTCCGGGCTCGAAGAACGGAGCCTCACCCTTCGAGAGCGCGTCGATCTTGCGCTGGTCGACGTCGATGCCGACGACGTCGTGTCCGATGGATGCCATCGCCGCCGCGTGCACGGCGCCGAGGTATCCGCATCCGATGACTGACAGGCGCATTGATCCTCCGGGACGTGCGGTGAGTGGCTCCCAACCCCGATGAGGGGTGTCGGTTCGTTCCTAGCACGCTCATGTGTCGCGCAAGAAACAGCCCTCGCTCAGTGCGCGCTCTCGCCGGGGGCGATCGCAGCCTTGGCGGTCTTGAGGAGGACGGCGAGGTCGCCGGCGAGGCTCCAGTTCTCGACGTAGTAGAGGTCGATGCGTACGCTTTCTTCCCACGTGAGTGTCGATCGTCCACTCACCTGCCAGAGCCCCGTAATTCCGGGCTTCATGAGGAATCGGCGGTGTACGTGGTCGGCGTATTGTTCGACTTCGCGGGGAAGCGGCGGCCGGGGTCCGACAAGCGACATGGAGCCGCCGAGCACGTTGAACAGCTGGGGAAGCTCGTCGAGGCTGTAGCGCCGCATCCATCGGCCGACGCCGGTCACACGCGGGTCGTTCTTCATCTTGAATAGCACCCTGTTGCCGGCATCTTGTTCGAGGCTTTCGAGCTTGCCGATCAGGTCGTCGGCGCCGTCGACCATGCTGCGAAACTTCAGCATCGTGAAGCTGCGACCCCGCAGCCCGATGCGTGTCTGGCGGAAGATCACCGGCCCGGGCCCTGAGAGGCGCACGAGAATGGCGAGCACGATGAGCAGAGGGCTGGTGATGATGACCGCGACCAGAGAAACCGCGAGATCTGTCATTCGCTTGGTGAAGAGCTGACCGGATGAGAATCGTGGTGTCTCGACGTGAATCAGCGGCAGCCCCGCGACGGGACGCGTGTGCATCCGGGGCCCCGTGATGTCGGCGATGTTCGGGGCGAGCACCAGATGCTGACGCCCAGCCTCAAGGCTCCATGAGATCTCTTTGACCTTCTCGGGGGGCAGGTCATCGGACCCGGTGATGACGAGCGTGTCGGCGCGTGTCGTGGCGAGTGCCTGAGGGATCTCGTCGATATCACCGAGGATCGGAACCCCGGTATAGGAGACTGTTTCGCCTCGAACGCCACCCGATACGCAAGCGCCCACCACCAGGAACCCGGCCAGGGGTCGGCGCTGCAGCCGCGTGCACACCTCTTCGACAGAGGCTTCGGAACCAACGAGAAGAACGTGAGTCATGCAGAGTCCGGCACCGCGCTTGGCGACGAGCCATTGGCGCCACAACCAGCGGATGAGCAGCAGGGCGAGGATGCCGAGAGGCAGGCTGATCAGCAGGTATCCGCGCGCGAGGTCGATCTGAAAGAGGAAGGCGAAGATCGCGATCCACCCGAACAGGCGGACCGACGCCGTGACGACGCGCACATACTCGGTGTTGCCGACCCCCACGATGCGGTGGCTGCGTGACTCCGACAGCGACAGCGCGGCGAACCACAGGATCACCAGGAGCGCAGATGCTGCCCAGTAGGAGATGTCTGGAGCGTTGGCCTGGCGAAGCGCAATCTGGGCGTTGCCCGTGCCGAACCAGAAGATCTGCGTGCCGAAGACAACCCAGATCAGCACGATGAGGTCGCTGACAAGCAACCTCAGACCATAGCGCTGTTGCCATGATCGTGGGGCGGGGTCGAGCAATGGCACCTGTCTAACCTGTCACAGACTTGAATCGTCCGCTGGCGGGGAGCGCGATGAGCCACCGGCCCAGCGAGCGGTCTTGTCGGAAATGAGCGTCAAGGATGCGGGTCCCAACGGCATCGAAACCGGCGGTCACGTTGCCGCGGAGGCCGTCGAAGCGCCCGTTCATTTCGCCGCGCCAGCCACAATGGAGGCGTGACGTTCCTTCCCGACCACCTCTACCGCCAGATTGAGGAGTCGGTGCCGATCGCATGCGTCGATTTCGTTCCCACGCGCGTCACTCTCGATGGCGCACGCGAGTTCGGCCTGATCCTGCGAGAGTCACCGTACGGTCAAGTCTGGTGTCACCTGGGCGGCCGCATCATGCGCGGCGAAACGATCGCGGCGGCGCTCCAGCGCCACGCTGATGACACCCTCGGCGCCCGACTTGAGCTTCCGCTCGACCCTCAGCCTACGTACACCTATCAGTGGTTTCCGGCGGCGGACGCCCCGGCTGACGGCACGCCCTACGGGCGAGACGAACGGAAGCACTCGATCGGCATGGCGTTTCTTGCGCCTCTGGTCGGCGATCCGACCCCGCGACATGAGGCGATCGACTTCGCCTGGTTCACCAGCGCAGGCGTTCCCGATGACCTCTGGCCCGGATGCCAGCACCTCTTCGAGAAGCTCGGAATCGGCCCGCGTCAGTGAGCGGTTTCTCCCGGCGCAAGCGCGGCGCGGGCGGTCTTCAACAGGATCGTGAGATCGCCGACGAGGGTCCAGTTCTCGACGTAGGAGAGGTCGAGGCGGACGCTCTCGTCCCACGACAGTGACGACCGACCGCTGACCTGCCAGAGCCCGGTGATCCCCGGCTTCATGAGGAAGCGCCTATGGACGTGCTCTGCATACTGCTCGACTTCGCGGGGAAGGGGCGGCCGCGGACCCACGAGTGACATCGACCCGCCGATCACATTGAACAGCTGGGGCAGCTCGTCGAGACTGTACTTGCGCATGAAGCGCCCGACGCGGGTCACGCGCGGGTCGTTCTTCATCTTGAACAGCACCTCGTTGCCCGAGTCGCGTTGCTCTTGCAGCAGCTTCTCAAGCAGCTGCTCAGCATTCGGCACCATCGAGCGGAACTTGATCATCTTGAATGTCTTGCCGCCGCGTCCCACCCGCTCCTGACGGAACAGCACTGGCCCGGTCGAGGTCAGCATGATCGCGATCGTCAGCAGAAGCAGGACGGGGCTGATAACGATGAGGCCCAACACGGATGCGACGAGGTCGAACACGCGCTTCGTGACGCGCTGACCGAGCGAGAAGCGGGGAGTCTCGACGTGGATCAAGGGGAGCCCCGAGACGGGACGAATATGGATGCGGGGGCCCGCGATATCTGCGATGCTCGGCGCGATCACCAGGTGCTGCTTGCCAGCCTCCAGACCCCACGAGATCTGCTTGACCTTCGCGGGGGGCAGATCATCGGCGCTCGTCACAGCAACGGTGTCAGCGCCCGTCACCAGCAGCGCCCTCTCGACGGCATTGACGTTACCCATGACGGGGATGCTGGTGCCGGGGATCGAGTCTCCGACTCGTCCGCTGGGCATACATGCACCCGCCACGAGGTAGCCAGCGCGGGGTGTCCGCTGCAGCTCGTGGGCGATCTGCGCCACAGAGCTCTCGGAGCCGACCAGAAGGACGCGATGCATGTAAGAACCGCTGCGGCGCTTGGCGATCAGCCACTGGCGCCACAGCCAGCGCACGAGGATCAGCACGGCGACCCCGAACGGCAAGCTGATCAACAGGAAGCCGCGCGCGATGTTGATCTGGAAGAGAAATGCGATGATCGCGATCACGCCGAAGAGCCGGATGCTGGAATCGACGATCCGGATGTATTCGGCGCTGCCCGCCCCGATCACGCGATGGCTGCGCGAGTCAGCGAGAGACAGCGCCCAGAACCACGAGACAACAAGCAGTGCCGACAGCGTCCAGTAGGAGATATCGCTGAAGCGATGGTCTTGCAGCAGCGAGAGCTCCGCGTTTCCTGTTCCGAACCAGAAGATCTGCGTTCCGAACACGACCCAGACCAAGACGACGGCGTCGCTGATCCACAGGCGTCGAGTGAACAGCTGCTGCCAGCGCGCGTCCACGCGCATAGCTGGGACGACGACTGAACCTGTCGAGGTCGTCACAGTGACCGTCGTCGTCGAATCTTCATCGCCGCGTGCGCGATGCCCCGTCGCATTCGTGCCGTGCTGAACGTCAGCCGTCACAGGGTGCCTTTCATCGTCCCGGTCCCACCCGGGGTGAAGATACCACTCCTGTGTTTCGCTCAGTTGACGCGCTCGTGATAGTCACCCACCCACCAGTCCGAGATCCGCGCCATGGTCTGGGCTGTTGCAACGTGTGCGGGAAGTGCGCGGAATCGCTGGAAGGCCGCAGCGTCGGTGAACGTCGCATCTTCGACGATCACTCGACCCTTCCGTGAGTCCAGCGAGACTTCCACGTTCCACAACACGGCATCGATCTCGTCGCCGAGCGCACGGAGCGCCAGTAGTGCCGCTTCCAGCTCGGCATCAGACGCATCGTCATTCACTCGGAAAAGCACGACGTGTCTGAACATAGCTACTCGCGGATGGACTCGACGTGATCGTGATACCAAGCCACGGTGCGCTCGATGCCCTCCTCGAGGGAGATCTGAGCCGTCCACCCCGCTTCAGCGAGCTTGGAGACATCCAGCAGTTTCTGCGGGGTGCCATCCGGCTTCGTGGTGTCCCACTGGGTCTCACCCTCGAAGCCGACGACGTCCGCGATCGTCGCAGCGATCTCGCGGATGGTGACGTCAGACCCCGTGCCGACGTTGACCTGGTCGGGCCCGTCGTAGTGCTCCATCAGGTGCAGGCAGGCATCCGCCATGTCATCGGCGTGCAAAAACTCGCGGCGCGGCGTGCCCGTGCCCCAGTTCGTCACCGCGTCCGCACCGGATTTGGCCGCTTCGTCGTACCGGCGGATCAGCGCCGGCAGCACATGCGATCCCTTCGGCGAGAAGTTGTCGTTCGGCCCATAGAGGTTCGTGGGCATGGCCGAGATCCAGGGCAGGCCGTACTGGCGGCGCACGGCCTGCGTGTGCAGGATGCCGGCGATCTTGGCGATCGCGTACGCGTCGTTCGTGGGCTCGAGATGGCCGGTGAGTAGCGAGTCCTCGCGGATGGGTTGCTCGGCGAGCTTCGGGTAGATGCAGGACGACCCGAGGAACAGCACGCGCTCGACGTCGTTCGCCAGCGCCGCATCGAGCACGTTGGTCTGGATGCGCATGTTGTCGCTCAAGAAGTCGACAGGGTAAGTCGAGTTCGCCAGGATCCCGCCCACCTTCGCCGCGGCGAGCACGACGTATTTCGGCTTGATCTCGCCCATGTACGCGAAGACCGCGTCGCGATCCTTGAGGTCGAGTTCGGCCGAGGTCTTGCCGACGATGTTCTCGAAGCCGGATGCCTCGAGCTTGCGCCAGATCGCCGACCCCACGAGCCCCCGGTGTCCCGCAACATAGAACGTAGCGTCCCGGTCAAGCTCCCCGGGCGTGTACTCGACTCCGTCAACAGCGGTACTCATGCAGACACCGTGCCCCGGTCGTTGAGCGAGCGAAGCGAGTCGAAACGCATCACTTCGTGCCCCACGATGCCAGCTTCACGGTGTCGATCCACTCGGCGCCCTTTTCCAACGCTTCCACGTCAGCGTCAACCATGAGCTTGGCCAGTTCCTTCCCATCGATCGTGGGGGTCCAGCCGAGCTTCTCGCCTGCCTTCGTGGGGTCGCCGATCAGGGCGTCGACTTCGGTCGGGCGCAGGTAGCGTTCGTCGAACTTGACGAACTCCTGCCAGTCGAGTCCGACGTGTCCGAAGGCTGTTTCGAGGAAGTCCTTAATTGTGTAGCCGACGCCGGTGGCGAGAACGAAGTCTTCGGGCTCGTCGACCTGCAGCATCCGCCACATGCCTTCCACGTACTCGGCGGCGTAGCCCCAGTCGCGGATCGAGTCGAGGTTGCCGAGGTAGATGTCCTTCTGCACGCCGGCCTTGATGCGAGCGACCGCACGTGTGATTTTGCGTGTCACGAACGTCTCGCCTCGGCGAGGGGACTCGTGGTTGAACAGGATGCCGTTCACGGCGAACATGTCGTATGCCTCGCGGTAGTTCTTGGTGATCCAGAAGCTGTAGAGCTTGGCCGCCGCGTACGGCGAGCGCGGGTAGAACGGCGTCGTCTCAGACTGCGGTGGGGGAGTAGCGCCATACAGTTCCGACGTAGATGCCTGGTAGAAGCGCGGGCGGATGCCAGCCATACGCACAGCCTCGAGCAAGCGAATTGTGCCGGTGCCGGTCGTGTCGGCGGTGTGCTCGGGTTCGTCGAACGAAACACGCACGTGCGACTGTGCGGCCAGGTTGTATACCTCATCCGGCTCGATCTCCATGAGTAGTGTCACGAGCCGCGCGCCGTCGGAGAGGTCGCCGTAATGCAAGAAGAGCTTCGCGCTCGGGTCGTGAGGATCGGTGTAGAGGTGATCGATTCGGTGCGTGTTGAAGGTCGAGGCACGACGGATTAGACCGTGTACCTCATAGCCCTTCGACAGCAGCAGTTCGGCCAGATAGGAGCCATCCTGCCCGGTGATGCCGGTTATCAAAGCGCGTCTGTCCACAAGCGTCCCTTCGTGTGTTCGTTCCCGTAGTCACACGGTCTCCGCGCCGACACCGCGACGACAGCATAATGGCGAACCGTTACACCCAAATATCGTCGGCCGGAACGCCCGCTGTCTCACCAATTTGGGATGTCTGACGTAGCCGGTGGGACCAGCGGCACCTAGCACCTCGGGACGCTTCGGACGCCGCGGGTACGAGGGGCGCTTCGAAAACTGGTCCCCGTGAACGAATGAACGCGCCCCGGCCAGGCTGTTCGGCACCTCGATCACTCTAGGTCTGCGGCGACTTGCGGCGCCGGACTAGGTAGGTCGTCATGTAGATGCTCAGCGGCAGCCCGGTGAAGATGAAGACAGCGATAAGGGTCGAAGCGACCATGCCGGCGGCACCCAGAGTCGAAAATACAGTGACGGCGAGGACGATCTTCACAATGGCGGTAATAAGTGCGCACGTAGCCTGAATGCGGACCGCAGCTCCACCCACCATGAACATTCCCGCTGGGTACAGTGTCGCATTGAGCGTGATCAACAGTGCAAAGAAGATCCTGAGATCTAGTGAGGGATCCGCCAAGCCAGCCGTCGACCATTGTGCAATTATCGGTGACAGCACCACCAAGCCGACGCCAATCATTGCGCCTGCACTCGCAAACAATGCGGTATTGGACAAGAATGACTTCGCTAGTGCATCTCCGCGACCGCGTCTGAGGGCCGAAAATCTTGGCCACAGAGCTTGACCGGCAGCAATCACGAGAGCATTCGCGGGTCCATAGATCTGAAACACCGCGGTATAGTCGGCCAATTGACTCGCCGTGGACAGATTGCCGAGAAGGATACGATCAATTTGAAACGTTATGGGTGCCGAGACCGCGGTGACCAAGAAAGCTAGAGCGACGCTGCCGTCAAAGTGCCAATCAGAGTCGCCGGATCCCTCCGCCTTCGCCGGCAGCGCCCGCACGCAAATGAGAGTTCCAAGCATCGAAAATACTGTGCCCGCGAACATCGGAGCGCTTGCCACAATTGGAAGCGGAGCGTCGACCATCGTGAGTATCACAACGAGGGAAGATCCGAGGACACCAGAGACGCTCTGGAGCAAGACAACCATCGAGTTTCGCTGGACTCCCAATAGTACTCGATAGCCGAGTGAAAGGGGCATCCCGATAGCAAAAAGAATAACTACCATAGTCGCTGCGGCGGATGCATTATGGTCGCCAATGCCCAATATCATCGGCCAAGTGTCTGTCGCGTAGAGCAGGAGGGCGGCAACCAATATGAACGCCGCAATTATGGCAACTCGGATGGTGATCGATTGGTAGGCTCTCACGATCTGATGTCGATCATTCGGGTGGTTTGCCACGAACTGCGTGAGCGTGCCTCCCATACCCAGGTCGCTGAACGGGAGAAGCGTCGGTATGGAGGCAACGATCGAGTACACCGCTAGTCCCGTAAGGCCGAAACCTTCGCTCACAGAGCGAAGAGCCCAGAAGGCGACTAGTGCGGTCGGAATAAGAAAGCCTGCTTTTGCGATCGCTGACCCCAGAAGGTCGCGTCGCCAACTCGAAGACGAACGGTCCTCATCGCCTGGAGACGCCGCGGAATTGGGAGCGACCACTCTTCTCATCCTCCTCGCCTGGGTTTTGTAGCAGAACGGCCGTTAGTGCCAGGCCGAGCCACACCTCTTCTCGGGGGGACCATGGAGAGAACAAGATGTCCCAGGTGAGCTCAAAAGCGAAGAAGATGATGAGCGGTGCCAGACGAGACCTTCGTCGGAGCGCGCGGTACGCGCCAACATAAAGAAGCGCAGCAAGCGCCACCCATGGTGTGATGCCGAACACGCCCTGTGCGACCCACGAGGTGAATAGCAGACTATGACTATTGATACTCTCGCCCATCACTCTCTCCACGTTGACAGGGCTCAAGGTGATGCCCGCCTGGGCAAGCGAACCGAGCGCGTCGAGCCTCTCGGTGAAGCTGAAGGATGGGTCTCCGCCGCGTCCGAGCCAGAAATGGTTACTGATCGCGGAAAGCGAGACGACAAGTTCAGGTCGGCCGGCCAAAAGGAGCCCGCCCTCCGCTGCGGACTGCGCCAGGTAGCGCTGTTGAGCCTCGCTCCCGAGGAATCCCTGTTCTGCTGCGGAGGAATACATGGATACTCCGACCATGGAGAAGATGGCCCCGAGTGCTACAAGAGCGATGACGCGCACGGGAGAGAGGTGTCGCACTTTGGCTCCGACCCACGCTACAAGGGCAGATATCGCGACGATTGCTGCTCCGCTTCGGAAGTCAGAAAAGATGAGCCAGCCTGACAGAGTGAGCGAAATCAGCATTCTTGAAGTAGGTGGTAGGGCGAGCGCTGATGATACTCCTAGCCAAACAATTACGACGGATAGGCCATAACCGCTCTTTATCACTGACTGGTTGGCGGCGATGCCGATCGGCTGAAGCGCCACGCCGAGGGCGATTCCCAGGCCGACAGCGACCGCGAGCCACGCCAAACTCCTTTCATCTCCTCTGCAAAGTTCACGTAGCAGGAGAACAATGAGGGTGATTGCTATCGGGTAGATCACGGCGCCCAACGTCGCTCGCCAAACGTCGAAGTGTACGACAGTGGCGGCGAGGATGATCGTCACCCAGAGCCACATGAGGCGTCGAAGTGTAGTGAACTGTCTCGTCCGAAAGTACTTCGCGGTGACCGGCAGTAGCACGAGACCAATTGCGGTGAGCAGGCTTAGCGGCCCGACCGGAATGGCGACGGCCGCGGTCCCGACAACCACCAATACAAACTGAAATATCAGCGGCTGCGCTGCCGAAGTTCGGGTCGGCGAGACCGCGTCAGTTGGTGGCGGCTGATAAATAGTTCGATGCGACATGCTTCGGTTCCAGTTCTGTCTCGATCCAAGACAGCGCCGCCACATTTGACCAATGAACGGTCCCCGACACCGCGCCGTCTAGTGCATCTGCAATCGCCTGAGTGCGGTTCTCGTCGTCAGGAATCAGTTGCCCCCCAACCCTCTCCAATACTTCGGCTAATCCGCCAACGGCCAGACCAATAGGCAACACGCCAATAGCGGCGGATTCGGCAGCTGAAAGACCAAAACCCTCGTATCGCGGTACCAGTAGAGACGCTGACGCGCCGCGCACTACGGGCCACGGATTCTCTTGCCGACCCATGAATATAACGCGATCGGAGACTCCAAGCGACTTTGCCCTTTCAACGAGGAAGTCTCGATCGCGACCGTCCCCGATTAGGACCAAGGTGACGGGCCGGATGGTCCTGGCGATGGCTTCGATCAACAGCACCTGCTGCTTCGCAGGCTTGAGTTCGGCGACACACACAACGTAGTTGCCCGGCGCGGGAAGTGCTCCTATTCCTGGACCACTCAGGTTCGCCTCAGAGGTCACGCGCGCGGCGCTTACAGGATTATAGACAACGGTGAAGGTTGCTCCCTTCACGCCACACTTGTCTATCAAGTCTTTCAACACGGCCTGAGACACGCACACAACTTTGGCGCCTCGATACATCAGCGGCATCATTCGCACGGCGGCCCTGCCCGACCGCCCCATGCTCGTCAGAGCGAGAGACTGCTCGTTATGCTCGCTCACTACGAGTCTGATGCGCGAACGGAGACCAAGCGTCGCGACTATGCACGCGTAGTTAGTGAGCGTCAGAAAGCTAACGACAACGAGCTCTGTGCCTCGGATCGTGAGCAGCGCTCGTCGAAGATTAAGGCAGAAGGCGGCCCAGCCAAGCGTTGATTGGCGTCGCGGCACGAATAGGAACCGCGCGCCACGCAGGGGCACTGGGACATTCTCCACTCGCTGGTCATGCGTAATGACGGTCACCGTGTGGCCGGAGGCGAGTAGGCCCTCCGCGATATCGATGCAGACTCGCGCGGCGCCGTACGCTGGCTGAATCGAACCGATGATGAGCGCGACGTGTGTCATTGCTTCGATATCTCTTCGGAGCGTTCGGCAAAGATCGGCAGTTGGGTGCCCTTCTTTATTCCGGGTTGCGGCAGGTGCCATGCGCTCCAGACAAATCCACGCTCCACGAGCGGGCGGATCCGGGCTGAATGTGACCATAGCTCCATCAGTCGCGGCGCAGGGTACCGGTCCCGTACCATCGTGGACTCGTCTCTAGAGCCCTTCGTGGAAGTGATAGCTGCGTCGTGTATGCGGTAATACGACTGAACTCGCCTGGTGAACATTGCCTTTACGCCGGATGTAACGAGCCGCAGGAAGAGATCCAGATCCATTGCGTTGCTGAGCGAGTCATCGACGAGAGGCTCCATCGCCGGGAGAGCACTAACTCTCAACAGCGAGCCAGGTTGTGCGATGAAATCCTGCCCCATTCTGAGGTACTGAAATGCCCACCTACCGCTCAAACCGCGGTAGATAAGCCGGCCGTCCGCGTCGATGTAGATTGTCCTGCCGTAGACGAAACCGACGTCTGAGTGTGCGTCGAGGATCGACGCGCTGTGAGCGAGGCTGCCGGCCGTGAGGGCGTCGTCGTCGCCGAGCCACGCAAAGTAGTCGGAGTTCGGCGAGAGCTGGCTCCATCCCTGGTTGATGGCGGCTGAGAGACTACGGCCAGTTTCCTGGACTATGGCGAGCCGACCTTCGGCGACGAGTGTGCCCGCCCCATCCTCTTCTTCGAGCCAGCGAAGGTCTTCCTGAGGGCCGACGATCAGGAGCCTCAGGTCAACGCCCTCCTGGTGCAGTACGGATGTAACTGCTTGTCGTAGCCATACACGCCGTCTGCCGAGCGTGGGCACCACGATTCCGACTCTTGGATGTCCCATCAGTAGAACCAGCCTCCCTGGGGTGCCTGCTCAAGAATTCGCTCCCTATGGGAGCCGCCACGCCGGAATTCTCTCTGCCATCCGGCGGCCACATTCGGCTCCTTCCTCATGCGCTCTCGTGCGCGTTCAACCATCGGCGCGACGTCACATATGTACTTGGCTGGAGCCCCACCCCATACCTGATCGGCAGGTATGGGGCCCCGCACCACCGAGCCAGCGGCGATGATGGCAGCACGCCCCACTGTTGTGCCGGGAAGAAGGATCGATCCCGCACCGACGAAAGCTCCATCGTCAACCCTGACAGGGAGTACCTTGGTGTAGCCGACACGGGAGCGTAGCGCTGCGTCATGTGCGAGAATCAGCACGCGCGGGCCGAAGACAACGTCATCCCCGATCGACACGAACGGGCAGTCATTGAGGTTGATCTCTACGCCGTTACCGAGGAAATTCGCTCCGATCTGAGCGCCCGCCCGCCTGTAGTCACTTGCGGTGTGAATACCGCGTACGCGGAGCACTAATCTCCGCAGAAGATTCTTCGCTCGTTTCACAGTAGTCCCTCCCGCTTGCCGAGATTCTTTAGTCCTTGCGCGAAGTTCATCGCCGCCTGTTCGACGCTGAGTTGCCGACGCACCGTCGCGGACCTTGCTGAGTCCTGGACACTTCCGTTCGGATCCTGTAAGTACGTCACCACGGCCCGTGCATAGTCAGCCACTGAGTCAACGGCAACCATGGCATTCTCACCGTCTATGAGGTACTCAAACTCAGGTGCGTGAAGGGGCCAATCGGTTGTGATCACTGGACGTTCGCAAGCGATCGCATCAACAGCCACCAGACCGACCCGCCCCGGAATTACGACTGCCTCGGCGAGTCGGAAGGCTGCCGCCTTGAGGCGACCCTCCAGCCGACCGACGTATCTGACCCAGGGGTGCTGCAGTGAGAAGCTCTCAATCTGCTCGCGCTGGGCTCCTTCTCCAGCGATGATCAGCTGCACGTCAGCAACTGATTCGTGCACCTTGATCGCGGTCTCGATCAGAAAGTCGATTCGCTTCGATTGGTCGAGCGCACCAATGTAAAGCAAGCAGGGCCCGGGCGCTTCGATCCCGAGAAGCGAGGCGCTTTCCTCACGAGTGAGCGAGTCGAAATCGGCGCGAAGCGTACGCGTATCGACCGCGTTCATCACCACAGATACGCGATCCGATGGGAACCCATTTGCCACAACCGCGTCACGCCCGCCTTCGGTATATGCGAAGAACCATCTGCCTCTGCGAGTCAGGAACTGCTTGAGAGCCTCCTGAGGCTTACTCGTTTGCTCGGTGTATGTCTTCCCATGCCCCCAAAATGCAACCCGAGGTCGGCGTGCAGCCAGAAGTTTGTATGTCTCCACGTTGCGGACTGCCTGTTCGACAATCACCAAGTCATAATCGCCCTGCCGGATACTCGTCAGCGACTTAGCGCTGATCGACTTGTTGCCGAGATGAAAGAATCTTGTGGGAAGCTCCTCTGCAACGGAATCTGAGATCGAATCGGAGCGACCTCGCCACTCGGGTGGGGTCTGTCCGTAGAATATGTCGACGGTGATGCCTTCCTGCTCCGCAAAGGTTCTAATTGCGTGAAACAATGCCAGTCGGTATTGAGGGAACCAGGGGTGGATGACTGCTACTCTCACGGCACCACCCGATTCACGCCGCGTTGCGCCAAAATGCGCCAATGCTCAGTGAACTCCTCTTCAGTGAAACGCGGCCGAATAACCCTAGCGGGGACTCCCGCAGCGATTGAGTTCGCGGGAAGGTTGCCGGTCACGACCGCGCCCGCCGCAACAATCGTGCTGTCACCAATCACTACTCCTGAAAGCACGATCGCGCCAAACCCGACCCAAACATCTGAACCTATGGTGACATTCCGACTGAGTTCGGAGGGATAATCACCGACCCACCTTGCGGAACGTATTGGCATACCGACTTGACTCACATCGTGATCATCGCGTCCAATGACTCCAGCATTATTGGCAAAGAGGACTTCGTCACCTATTTCACCGTCTACTTGGATGGTGACATTACGACCGATGTATACATTTGATCCGATGACAAGACTCCGAGGAGCCCAGAGTATCGATCCGGGTCCTATGTGGAGCAACGGGCCATATGTGACGTTGTCGCGGATCGCAAAATTGCGTTGAATTCTTCGCGCCATGTCGATTAGGCGGGTCTTGACGCTCACCGTGAACTCCACATTTCCTTGAGTACGAGGATAATGAACCGTGGGTTTCCCAGGACGTATCGGCGCCATAGCCGTCGGGGCTCGGACGCCAATCGAAAGAGCCACTCCGCACCCACTACCTGGACAAATCTGGGAGCCTCTCGTTTAACTCCACCGACGAAGTCGAAAGCGGCACCAACGCAGACCACTGGCCTGGACACTGCGACCGACAGTTTGCGAGCAAGGTAATCCTGCTTCGGTGTGCCGAGGCCGAGCCATACGATGTCGGCACCCGACTCCTTAACAATCTGAGCATTCCGACTCACCTCTTCGTCATTGATTGGCGCGAACGGCGGCGAGTATGAGCCTGCCACGACAGCTCGGGGGAAGCGCTGCTTGACTCGCTCCTCGAGAGCAGCAAGGGCAACCGGCGCGCCGCCGAGAAAGAAGTGGGAGTAGCGTTCGCTACGGCTGTCTGCCAGTGCCTTCACAAAAAGTGATGGGCCGCGGACTTGCTCTAACCTGCCAGCCCGCAGGAGCGTGGCAGCGACAACGAGAGAGCGACCGTCCGGAAGGTTCAGTGTCGCGCCGCGCAGGGCGGATGCGTACTGGCGCTCAGCGCTGGCAAGGACGAAATTGTACGCATTCACCAGATGAACGTCACAGGGCAGGCCCCGGTCGGCGTGCTCGAAGATCGAGTCGATAGCTGAGTCCATGGTCATATTGGCCACGCTGACTGACGCTAACGTAAACGTAGCTTGAACCTGCTGGTCCACTATTCCACCCACCAATCGGACAAGAGCTTCGGAATTCGCTGCGCTGACCACCTGTGGCTAGGAAGTGGCGAAGGTTGGGCTAGTGCAGATATGACCCCGCTAGCGAGCGCACCGGAATGATCTGCATCCTCCGCCACGATTTGCCCCCCGTTTGCTGACAGACGAACTGTCGCCTCAGCGCCCGAGTTCGCAAACACCACGGCGGGAACACCGCATGCTGCTGCTTCGCCTACGACCCAAGGCGAGCCTTCGCGCGATGACGGATGAACTAGGCATCGGGCTGACGCGAGCGCCTGGACCGCCTCCTCTCGCGGGAGCGACCCCGTGAAAGTCACGCGCCGGGCCACGCCGAGATCTTCCGCTAGCCGTTGGAGGTCGCTTGCCAGAGGACCGTCACCGATGATCTTCAGGCGATAGTCACGTAGCCGTGGGTCCGTCATGATGCCAATCGCGAGCCACGGGCGCTTTCGGGTAATGAGTAGCCCGCTCGTGACAAGAAGGTCGTCCTCGCGGGGCCTTTCGCTTGCGACCGGCTCACATACCACGTTCGGTTCGAGCTCCACCTCACCGGTCCCCCAGCCGCTAATCATGCGCTGTGAATGATCGTTTAGCGCGATCACCTTCGTGAAGCTGCGGACGTTGCGCCTCGCTAGCCCGCGGGCCAGTTGTGCTCCCAGAGCCTTTCGAGCCCCCGCGTGTCGCGAGGAGACGGGGACACCAACGGGGCCCCAGACCCTGTGCGGTGCCGTGCGCCGAGGGATGGCAGGGGGCAATGTTGCGGTCGCGAACGTGACTTGGTGTGCGTTAGTGAAGCTGTGGCGGCTTGACAAGACAGAAGCCAGGTGGTGCGCACCCGGCAGCCATGCCATATAAGCGGAGCGGGACCTTCTGTCCTTGAACCGCTGAGCGATGTGCCTAGGAAGTGGGACGGCGTGTACTTCGACTGATTGGTCGAGCCCTAGCATCGAGAGATGCCGCGCAACATCGGCCGCGTCACGGCTGTCGATGATTGCGGAGAGGCGGTCCGCGGACTGCGAGGCTCGCTGTGCCGCCCCGACCAAAAAACTCCAGCCGACTCCTCCCTCACCGCCGCGGTCGGGGCGCGTCACGAAGCTGACGACCAAGTTGTGCGCGGTCATCGGAGTTCTCCCCTGACGGTGTCTTCCGCGCGTTCCGAGTTAGCGGGGCACGACTTCATTCGGAACGCTAGACGAGGTACGTGACGGTACGGTGCGGCGCCTACTGAATGGGCGAGCGGCGACCATGTTCTTGAGCCCGACGGTTTGCGGAAGTCTTGCCGTGGACTCTGGATCCCGCCGTGGATTCGGGCGGAGGAGCGTGCAGACTGACGACAGGTCACGCTAGTGCAACCTCCTGACCACTCGTGCGGGTGTGCCCGCGGCAAGGACATCGGAAGGCACATCACTTAGTACGACTGTTCCTGCGGCGAGGATTGAGTTGTCTCCGATCGTCACACCCGGGCCGACCGTTACGTTGGATGAGATCCACACGTTCTTGCCGATCGAAACCTCGCGGAGCACGAGAGTCTCGGCGTAGAGCTTCCCCATCGCGAGCGCGTCCGTGCGGTGCGACTGCGAACTAATCACAGTGTGCGCGGCGACGAGAGTATTCTCCCCAATGCTCACACCGCCGCCGCCCCAGATGTGGACGAAGTCTCCGACGCGGGCTCCTGCTCCGACGTGCACCTTCGAACGCTCATAGATGACGGCCCGGTGCGAGACCCACGCCCCCTCGCCCCTGTAACCGAGATTCCGGGTACTCCATGCGTTCAGGAGCAGAATCCGGAGAGCCCGGATCCGTCGAGTGATTCTGCGGATTAAGCTCACGGGCCGCTCCTTGCGGTGGACTGTCCTGGGACGGTGCACGGCCCTCTCTGTCGTCCTCCGCGCTCACCTCTTATCACTCGCATCCCTCTGTTCCCCGATGACTAGCAGCGGAAGCTTGAGTGCTAGCCGCTGGGGAACCGTACCAGACCGGTGTTTCGCTGACATGACGGTGATGGGGCATCGCCCTGCGCCAAGACCAGGCATCCAACGAGGCTAGCTTGCAGCTAGGTTGGCCGGCTGCCCCGTCATGCCGGCCGGCCTAACACGATGTAGCTCCTGCTTTGCACAACCGGCGCTTTTCTTCCAGGGCTCCGGGCTGTGGCCACGTGCGAGGTCTGGCCGCTGAACCATCTCACTTTGTTGAGACGGCCATGAGCCAGTTGGGTTCGGGCGTCGCTCTGTGTGGCAGACGTGCCCACAGCACCCGCCGGCCGCATCCGCTGTGCGTCGTGATAGCGATGTTCCGTGAACTGAGGAACTAACGCTTCTCGAATGGACCTCGACAAGCCCGGGATCGTACGAGCGTGCCCGATCGCAGAGTGCGTCGACAGGGGCACCCGGCTGAATCAACCACGCTGGATGCGCCACTGTGAACATCTCGGTAACATTATCGTCGATTTCGCGTTTCACCGGGTTGGTACGATCCGGGCATGTCCGCTACCGTGATCGCCTCGACCGGTCGCTACGGGCACATTGATGCGATGAGGGCACTAGCAGTGATGCTTGTCGTAGTCGCACACACGAATGTTGGCGGGGTACCCGGGGGCAGCGGTGTAACCATCTTCTTTACGATCTCCGGCTTCATCATCACCTTGTTGCTCCTGCGTGAGCGGGATAAGGCCGGACGGTTCGATCTTCGAGGGTTCTATGTGCGGCGCCTGCTCAAGCTCGCACCACCGTTCTTGTTGATCATTCTGATCCCGTCCGTGGTCTTTGCCGCCCTCGGCGGAACAATCAATTGGGCGTACGTCGCTAGTCAGACATTCTTCTTCTTCAACTGGGTGATGTTTCCCCAGCCCTTCGGCCCGCTCAACATCCTGCCGGGATCAAGCGTTGTGTGGAGCCTTTCCATTGAGGAACAGTTCTACATAGTATTTGCGGCCTTCTGGATATTCCTGTCACGCACCGGGCATTACCTGAAATGGCTAACCGTGCTCGGGCTCGCTGCGACTGCAATTCCGCTGGCGCTGCGCATCTACTTCGCGAGCCAGGGTGGAATGACTGACCGAATATACGTGGGCACAGACACCCGCGCAGACGCTCTCGCGATCGGCGTTCTCACCGCCGTGGCATATGTGGCGATCCAGAAGGGGAGGCTGATCCGCTTACGGGGGGCCATCAACCGCCCGTCCTGGCTCTTTATCGCGATCGGGGTCTACATAGCGACCCTCCTCGTCCGGGACGAGTGGGTGCGGGACACGTTCAGGTATACCTTCCAAGCGCTCGCCGCAGCCACGGTTATCCTCTGGGGTCTCATCGACACTCGGTCGAAAGTCCGAGTCGCATTTGGGCGAGTTGTTGGGATCCGAGCTATCCAGGTGATCGGGCTGGCGAGCTACAGCATTTACCTGGTCCATGCGCCGCTGAACGCACTTATCGAGCCGTTTCTCGAGCGGTTTCCGACCTCGGCGCCTATACGTGCCCTCTTTCTGATAGTAGTCGGGACCGGTACAGGCGTCGCAATATGGCAGCTGGTTGAACGCCCGGTCGAGCGTTTCAAAAACCGGTCGAGAACGATTCGCGACCGCGGCAAGACCGCGCCTCCGACTACTTGAGCGACCGCAAGCTAGCCGCTAGGTGTACTCGGCATTCAGGTTGGTGACACTCGGCTGAGTGGGGTGCCGCCGATGGCGGAGTGGTATCGCTGAGTGTTGTAGTGCTCGAGCCAGGGTGCAAGTGCTGCTGCCCGTTCGCTGTTCGAGGTGAAGATCTGTCGGTAGGCCCATTCGGTTTGCAGAGTGCGGTTGAGGCGTTCGACTTTCCCGTTCTGCCAGGGGCAGTGCGGGCGGATCAGGACGTGTTTGGCGTGTAGGTCAGCGATCGCGTCGCGGACATCGTGGGAGAGTCGATAGCTGAAGTGGTTGTCGGTCATGACCCGTTCGATGCGGGTGATGCCATGGTCGGCGAAATAGGCGGCCGCGCGGCGCAGGAACGCCCCGCAGGTGGCGCCCTTCTCGTCGGGAAGGATCTCCGAGTAGGCCAATCGGGAGTGGTCGTCGACGAGCGAGTGGACGTAGTCGAACCCGATCCGGGCCTTCTTATGCGCGGCGGTATCGCCGGCGGACCTGCCATGCGCCCGCCATCCACCGCCGTCGGGGATGCGGCCCAGCTTCTTCACGTCCATGTGCACCAGCTCGCCCGGCCGAGCGCGTTCGTAACGAGTGGCGGTCTGCTTTGAGGCCCGGATCACGACACCGGTCAATGGATCACACTCGGCCAACCGTGGCACCTGATGACGAGCGAGGATCGCCCCGACCGTGCGAGCAGGGAGCCCGAGAGCTGCGCCGATCCGGTCCTGCCCCTGCCGCAACGAGAACCGCAGCGCGAGCACTCGCGCCTCGACCTCGGGAGCCGTCCTTCGCGGCGATGACCGCGGACGCGACGACCGATCCACTAGACCCGCCATACCCTCGCGCTGGAAGCGGCCGATCCACCGGTGCGCGCACTGCCGCGACACACCCAACTCCTTGGCGACGTGAGCAACCGGACGCCCACCCATCACCCGCTCGACGAGCAACAACCTCCCGCGGATGTTCAACCGCGCATTAGCGTGAGACACGAGACCTCCTGGCCGTGAAGAACTAGACAGCTCCACTAAGCCAGGAGGTCTCCTCGACTCACAAGCACGTCACCAACGTCCCCGCCGAGTACAGCTAGGCGCCAGGTTTCGTTCCGTCCCGTGGCCTTGAGATGAGAATGGGCTGGCGTCCACCAGTAAAGCTCGCAGACCACTCTGTCGCCCATTTCACCCCGAGATCGCGCACGGCTGCACTCTACTTAGACAGGACGGGGGCTTGATTAACACGCTCTGATTTGGGTGTGGGGTTGTCAAGGGGCAGGGGTTAACGGACGCCGTGCCCGTCGGCTTCGGCGTCCGCTCTGTCCGGTCGTGTTCGGTGGTGACGCGCGTGTCGTGATCGACGGGTTGTTACTCTGATATGCGCGGGCTGGTTACCGCATGACGGTTTGTTCGGCGGGGCGTTCACACGAGTCTAGGAATCGAGGGTGGGCCAGCTGGGCGGGTTGCTCATAGACGCTACCCCATAGCGTCTAGAGGCGATCGCCAGATGTGCCGCGATGTGGTGCCTGCCAGCGAACGGGGCCACGTCTGCTTTGGGACCGTTTCGAGCAGCAGGCACGCCGTGACCCCGTTCGCTGCTGCCACAAGACCTCCGCGGTTGTCCTCTAGACAGTAGTCGGGACTCGCGCTGGTGTGCGACTGGATTAGCCATTCTTGGCGCGTGTAGCCGTGCCGTATCCGTATCCGTATCCGTATCCGTATCCGTATCCGTAGAGGTACGAATCAGGTCCTTTTGTCGGTGCCATTGTCATTACGAGGCCGGCGACCTTCGCCCCGACTGTCTCGAGGGCATCGAGGGCTCCGTCGAGCTGGTGAGTCGTCGTTCGGCCCGCGGCGGTGACGACGATCGCGCCAGCTGTGAGCCTCGACAGAACTGCGGCATCGGTGACGGGAAGAAGCGGCGGAGCATCGCAGATCACGACATCGAAGGTGTTCGCGAAGTCGACGAGCAGCGCTTTCATCTGGGACGAACCGAGCAGCTCCGACGGGTTCGGTGGCACCTTGCCGGCGGGGAGCACATACAGGGGGCGCCGACCCCAAGGCAGCATCACATCGGTGACCTTCGCCCGCCCGATCAAGACATCTGTGAGTCCAACCGCGCCCTCAATACCGAGGTACTCGGCGACCTTCGGCTTGCGCAGGTCGGTGTCGATGAGCGCGACGCGCTTGCCGGCGTCCGCGAGCGCGATCGCCAGGTTCACAGCCGTCGTCGACTTGCCTTCGCTCGGGATACTCGACGTCATGACGAAGCTCGTGCCGCCATCCATCTCAATGAACTGCAGGTTCGTGCGTAGCGCGCGGAAGGACTCAGCGCGCTGGTTCGTTGGGTCCGCTTCAAGGATGATCGGCCGCTCGGCCGCTTTCGGATCGAAGGGGATGACACCAATCATCGGGCGGTCGGTCAGCTGTGCGACATCGCGCGGCGTGCGCACCTTGGTGTCGAGTACGGTGCGCATAATGGCGACTGCAGTGCCAACTGCCAAACCGACAAGCCCGCCCAGCGCGAGGTTCATCGGGACGTTCGGGCTCACTGGGGCTGTGCCGGGGAGGGCCGGACGGATGACGGTGGTCTTCACAGGGCTTGCTGCAAGATCGTCCGTGGTTTCCACGTCTTCCACCGCTGCGCCGAGGCTCGTAGCTGTCGCGTTAGCAATGTCGGCGGCCAGCTGCGGGTCAGCATCCGTGACTGTGATGTTGATCGCAGTTGTGTTCAAGGGGGCTGACACTGAGACTGCGTCGGCGAGTTCGTCAGGTGTGAGGTCGAGGTCGAGCTCATCGATAACCGGGTCGAGTACGAGGGGTGACTCGGCGACCACGACATATGTCGCCACGCGCGCTTGTGTGAAAGTCGAGCCCTGTTGGAGTTCCTGAATCGCGCCAGATGTCTGGGTCGAGACCGCAACCGTGCTTGTCGACTCATACAGCGGCGTGCGGGTCAAGGAATACGCGGCGGCGGCACCGACACCGACAAGTGTCAGCGCAAGGATGATGAGCCAGTTCTTGCGCAGGATGTGCAGGTAGTCGCGGAGCTCCATGGTGCCTCTCGGTTGGGGATCCTCGGACTATCCTCACACACGCGGTATTTCGCGCTGGTATCCGGTTGGTGTCCGGCAGGGGCCGGCGGGGCGTTTCGACTCGCTTCGCTCGCTCAACGACCGGCAAATGGCAGCTCGCTCAATGAGCGGGCGTCAGAGCGGCACGGGTGACGCGAGCAACCTCTTCGACGGCTGGGAGGAGCTGGGTCATCGAGGTCTCGTAGGTGTTCCAGCTGCGGCCCGCCGGGTCGAGGACATCATCTTGGCCGGGATCGCCGGGAGCGTCGACCGTCCCGCGCACGGCGATGATGCTAGCGAGCACGGCCCGGAACCGCGCGCGAGGGTCGTCGCCGGCATCCTTCGCTGCCTCCTGGATCTCGGCATCCGTCACGTGCCGTGACAGGCGAGCGAACTCGAGGATCGTGAACGCCTTGCGCAGCAGCGACGGATCCAGCTCGACGACTGCCTTGCGGTGCGCGCGGGTCATCGCCAGCACCAGGTCACGACCGGCGACCAGCGGCTCGGTGAGGCGCTGGGCCTGATGAGCCGTGATCTCGTCGTTCGGGATGCCGAGTTCGGTCGCGATCTCGCACGCCTGTTCAGTCATCTCCTCGCCCGGTCGCGGGTGCGTACCCGCACTCGCAACCTCGATCGGAAGGTCGGCCAGCAGCAGCCGCAGGTACAGCTCTGAGAGAGGGGAGCGGACGATGTTGCCGGTGCAGACGGTGAGGATCTCAATCGGCATGAGGCGAGGATACCCGTGCGTTTCGTCTCGCTTCGCTCGCTCAACGACCCGGGAGCGTAGTTCGCTCAGCGGGTGCGGGCGGGGACCGCCTCGTGCACGGTATTCGCGAAGGCGATCGTGGCATCGAGCGCCGGAATCATCTCCGACACCATACGCGCATAGTGAGTGCGACGACGAGAGCACTCCGGGTCGAAGACATCATCGAGCGTGGGGTCGCCGGGCGGATTCATCGTGCCCCGCACCTCACGCACGAGGTCGGTCACGGCGCGAGCCCGGGCATCCTCAGCGTCACCGGCGCGCTCAATGGCCTGGGTCAGTGCATCGACATCGACAGCAGCAGACAGCCTGGCGAACTCGCGCATCGTGAAGGCTCGGCCGAGGGCGCTGAGGTCCATCCGCACGCACGCGCTGCGGTGAATGCGTGCCGCGCCCAGGATGAGATCAGCCTGCTCGATCAGCTCGGGCGTCAGCAGCTGCGGGCGGTGCGCCTCGGCATCGGCCACCGAAAGCCCGAGAGCACGGGCGGCATCCCGGGCGCGCCTGGTCATTCCGTCAGCCGGAGCACGGTGGGTGCCGGCGCTATGCACCGTGACGGGCAGGTGGGCAAGCTTCGCGCGCAGGTACAGGGCAGCGAGGGGCGACCGGATCATGTTCGCGGTGCACACCACAAGGACGTCGACCATTGATCCCCAGATCTCTGTGGCCATTACTTCGGGTGCCGACGCTCGTCCCCACGCATATCGACAGGACGAACACTAGGGAGCGAATGTGAACGGGGGGTTTCGTGGCGACCTCGGGGCGCGTTTCTTCTCGCTTCGCTTGCTCAACGACCGAGGGGTTCGCTCGCTCAACGAGCGGGGCTGGGGTCAGGGGGTCAGGGACAGGACCCCGGCACCGACCGTGGCGTTGGTGGACTCGTCGATCAGGATGAACGCGCCCGTGCGCCGATTGCGGGCGTAGTCGTCGGCGACGAGCGGAACCGTCGCGCGCAGCTTCACCCGGCCGATCGAATTCAGGGCCAGCTCCGACTTGTCCTGATCCCGATGGAGACTGTTGACGTCGAGCTCATACGCCACCTCGCGCACGACCGCCCGAGCCGACCGCGTCGCCTGTACGATCGCGTACTTCTTACCGACGCTCAACGGCGTATCGCTCATCCAACAGACCATCGCATCGATGTCTTGCGTCACCGCCGGATGATTGTTCGCCCGACAGATGACATCTCCGCGGGAGATATCGATCTCGTCGGAAAGCCGGACCGTCACCGACATCGGCGGAAATGCCTCATCCACCGGGCCGTCAGCGGTGTCGATCCCGGCGATCGTCGAGGTGAGACCGCTCGGCAGCACGAGCACCTCATCGCCCACCTTCATCACACCACTGGCTACCTGGCCGGCGTAGCCCCGGTAATCGCGATGCGCGCTCTGCTGAGGGCGGATGACGTACTGCACCGGGAAGCGCACATCCTGCAGGTTGCGGTCGCTCGCGATGTAGACGTTCTCGAGGTGATGCATGAGCGACGTGCCGTCATACCAGGGCATGTTCTCGGAACGGTTCACCACGTTGTCGCCCGCCAGAGCCGACAGCGGGATCGCCGTCATGTCGGTGATGTTGAGCTTCGACGCGAACGCGAAGAACTCATCACGGATCGACTCGAACACCTCCTGCGACCAGTCGACGAGATCCATCTTGTTCACGGCGAGCACAAGGTGCGGCACGCGCAGCAGCGACGCAATGGTCGCGTGGCGGCGACTCTGCTCGAGCACGCCCTTGCGGGCATCCACCAGCACGATCGCCAGATCTGCCGTCGATGCGCCGGTCACCATGTTGCGCGTGTACTGCGCGTGGCCGGGAGTGTCGGCGATGATGAACTTGCGCTTCGGCGTCGCAAAGTAGCGGTAGGCCACATCGATCGTGATGCCCTGCTCGCGCTCGGCGCGCAGACCGTCGGTCAGCAGGGACAGGTCGGCGTACTCGTCACCACGAGCCTTGCTCGTTGCCTCGACACTCTCGAGCTGGTCTTCGAAGATCGACTTCGAGTCATACAGCAGGCGACCGATGAGGGTGCTCTTGCCGTCGTCGACCGAACCGGCGGTCGCAAATCGCAGCATGTCCATGTTTAGAAGTACCCCTGCTTCTTCCGGTCTTCCATCGCGGCCTCGCTGACCTTGTCGTCACCGCGGGTCGCACCGCGCTCGGTGACTCGCGTTGCTGCCACTTCTTCGATGATCAGCTCGACGGTGTCGGCATCCGATGCGACAGCCGCAGTCAGTGTCGCGTCGCCGACGGTGCGGTAGCGCACCTTGCGGGTCTCGACGACCTCGCCATCCTTTGGCAGGCAGAACTCGTTCGCGGCGAACAGCATGCCGTTTCGCACGAACACGTCACGGTCGTGGGCGAAGTAGATCGACGGAATGTCGACGCCGTATTCGCCGATGTACTGCCAGATGTCGAGCTCAGTCCAGTTCGACAGCGGGAAGACGCGGATGTTCTCGCCCGGGTGCACCCGACCGTTGTAGAGGCTCCAGAGCTCGGGGCGCTGGTTCTTCGGGTCCCACTGACCGAACTCGTCGCGGAACGAGAACACGCGCTCCTTGGCGCGGGCCTTCTCTTCATCACGGCGGGCGCCGCCCATGCAGGCGTCGAACTGGTTCTTCTCGATGGTCTCCAGCAGTACCGGAGTCTGGATGCGGTTGCGCGAACCGTTCGGTTCCTCACGGACGAGGCCCTTGTCGATGGCCTCTTGCACCGAGCCCACAACCAGTCGCAAGCCGTGCTTCTCGACGATCCGATCGCGGAACTCCAGAACCTCAGGGAAGTTGTGACCCGTGTCAACGTGCACGACCGGGAACGGGATCGGGGCCGGGTAGAACGCCTTCATCGCCAGATGCAGGAGCACGAGCGAGTCCTTGCCGCCCGAGAACAGCAGCGCCGGGCGCTCCATCTGCGCAACGACCTCGCGAATGATGTGGATCGACTCAGCCTCCAGAATCTGGAGCTGGCTGAGCGCGTATTGGTTCGGCGATGTCACTCGGATGCCTTCCGTTCAGCAGTGGCGACGGCCTCGAGAATCTGCGTCGCAAACTCGGGGCGACAGACGATGAGGTCCGGGAGGTAGGGGTTCTCCTGGTTGTAGCGAAGGGGGGATCCGTCGAGGCGAGAGGTGAACAGCCCCGCGGCCCGGGCTACGGCGATCGGCGCCGCAGAGTCCCACTCATATTGTCCCCCACCGTGAACGTAGGCATCCACCTCGCCGGTCACCACAGCACACACCTTCACGCCCGCCGAGCCCATCGGCACCACCGTTGCCCCGAGGCTCTCGGCCACAGCGGTCGTGATGGCCGGCGGCCGCGAGCGGCTCACGGCGATACGGATCGGGCCAGCAGGCCGCGCCGGCGGCGCGGCAACCGTAGCGCTCGACAGGACGGTGTCGGGGCCGCCGAGAGCGACCGCGCCGACGGTGAGCTCGCCACCCTGCCAGAGAGCCACATGCACAGCCCAGTCGTCGCGGCCCTCCGAAAACTCGCGGGTGCCATCGAGAGGATCAATGATCCACACACGATCGGCTGACAGACGCACAGGGGAGTCCTTCGCCTCTTCGCTGAGCACAGCATCGCCGGGTGCTTCGACAGCCAGCCGTGCGGCGATGTGAGCCTGGGCGCTCGCGTCACCGGCATCCTTCAATGCACGCAGATCGTCGCCGTCGAAGCCTGCGCGCGTTGCGAGCAAGACATTCGCAGCAGTGCGTGCGATCGATTCGGCGAGCGAAGAGTCGCTCAGGGGTGCATCCGGCATATATCGCTTTCGGCGGGATCAGGCGTACGGGGAGTGAACTTACCGCAGGTCGCTCGCGGGAGCCGAACCCGGATCACTACTCTCGACCGGCCGCATCGCGCAGGTGCGGCACGCGATAATCGGGTATGCGCATTTCGGCCCGGGCAGACTATGCCGTTCGTGCCGCCGTCGCCATCGCTCAGTCGCACGACGCGATCGTGTCGGCGGAGGCGATCGCCGAGTCGCAGGGGATCCCCGCGCGCTTTCTCGAAGGCATCCTGACCTCGTTGCGGCGAGCCGGCATTGTCATCAGCCGCCGGGGCGCTGCCGGCGGCTACCGGCTCGCGGTCAACGCATCGAAGATCTCGGTCGCGGATGTCATCCGCGCCGTCGAAGGGCCGCTGGTCTACGTCCGCGACGCGCGCCCGTCAGATGTCGCCTACGCAGACAACAACCCCGCCCTGCCTGCCCTCTGGGTCGCGCTTCGCGCGAACGTGCGCGCCGTCCTGGAAGCAACGACGATCGCGAACCTCGCCGCGGGGGAGCTGCCAGAGGCCATTCGCGCGCTCGCCGATGACCCCAGCGCCTGGATCGACGCCCCCGCCGCCGAGCGCTGATCGCCCCGCATCCCTCCGCGAACTTGCGATCTCAGCATCCATCTGGCTGAATACCAACTAAATCAGTCGGAATTGTTGAGGAAGGTCCTGCGTGGACTGGGGACTCGCCCTCGCGGGCCTGGGCATCGGAATCGTCGTCGGCTTGACCGGCATGGGCGGTGGCGCCCTCATGACGCCCGTGCTCGTGCTGTTCTTCGGCGTCTCGCCGCTCACAGCCGTTTCGAGCGACCTCATCACGAGCGCCTTCATGAAGCCCGTCGGCTCGATCGTGCACATGCGACACGGCACCGTGCACTGGAAGATCGTGCTCTGGCTGGTTGTCGGATCTGTGCCCGCCGCCTTCTCGGGCGCGCTGATCATCAGTGCGATCGGGCCGATGGAAGAGGTCAACAACTTCGTCAAGACCGCGCTCGGCATTGTGCTGCTCATCGCGGCGGCGCTGCTGATCGCCCGCGCCTACATTGCGATGCGCACCCACGCTCGCGTTCAGCGGGGCGAAGTGGTCGCCCGGCCGGCGGTGGCCGACAAAGACATCAAGGTCAGGATCGTCATCACGGTGATCGTCGGGATCGTCGGGGGACTCATGGTGGGGCTGACCTCGGTGGGGTCGGGATCCTTCATCATCATCGCGCTCATGGCCCTGTACCCGATGCTCTCGGCCAACCGCCTCGTCGGCACCGACCTCGTGCAGGCCGTGCCCCTCGTTATCGCCGCCGCCGCCGGACACCTGCTCTACGGTGACGTCGACTGGGGAATTGTGTGGCCGCTCACCCTCGGTGCCATCCCCGGCGCGTACCTCGGCGCCCGCCTCTCGTCGCGGGTCTCAGGAACCATCGTGCGACGAGCCCTCGCCCTCGTGCTGCTCGCCGCCGGCCTCAAGATGCTGAAGGTCTCGAACGAGTGGACCCTCATCCTCGTCATCAGCGCGTTCGTGATCGGTACGCTGGGCTGGATGTATCTGCGCACCCGCCACGGACTCCAGCCGACCCGACGGCAAGAGAAGCGCGCTCGCCAGATGCACACCTCACGCAGCACCGGCCCCGAGTCGAGCGCGTGACCACGCGCATCACCCTGAGCCCGGCCGGAGTCGCAGAGCTCGAGCTCGTCCTCGTAGGTGGCCTCGGCGATGCCGCCTACGCGTCTCGCGGTGACGGCGGACGACTGCGCCTGACCGAACCCGTCACAGGGCGTCAGGTGGAACTGCTCGACCAGGAAGGCACCCCGCTGGCAGCCGTGCAGGTCGACGGTGAGGCGACGGACAGCGAATGGCTCGTCGGGCAGGCTGTGCAGCTTCGACCATTCGGTCACCGGCTCCACCGTGATCGCCGCATCGGCTCCGAAACCCCCCGCGCCGCACGCGCTGTGGTCGTGCTCGGCGACCTCCCGGACGAGAGCGACCCCCGCTGGGGCTCGCTGGGCGACCGCGTGCTCGTTCTGCTCGAAACCGGCAACCATTCCGACGCGCTGAGCCGGCAGATACGGCACGCCGTCGCGGCGGGGCATGACGTGCGCGTGCTTCCCGCACCCGACGCCGGTCTTCGGTCGGCGGAGGAGTGGCAGGAGGCCGTCCTCGCGGCTGCTCGCGCGCTCGCCGCCGACGACATCGAGGTGTGGGACACGCAGCGCTCGGTCGGCGACGGTCTCGTCATCCTGCTGACGGGACTTTCGGGATCCGGTAAGTCCACGGTCGCGAAGCTTCTCGCCGAACGGCTCGGCGAGGTCGACGAGCGCACCGTCACACTGCTCGATGGGGACGAGGTGCGCCTCATCCTGTCATCCAAACTCGGATTCTCCCGCGAAGACCGCCTCATGAACGTTCGACGGATCGGGTGGGTCGCATCCCTCGTCGCCAAGCACGGCGGCATTGCGGTGTGCGCCCCCATCGCTCCCTACGCCGAAATGCGTGCCGAGATGCGCGAGCGGGCCGAGAGCGTGGGGCGGTTCGTGCTGGTCCACGTTTCGACGCCGCTCGAGGTCTGCGAAGCCCGCGACCGCAAGGGCCTGTACGCGAAGGCGCGCGCCGGCGAGATCCCGCAGTTCACGGGGATCAGCGACCCCTACGAGGAACCCACGGATGCCGACGTCGTGATCGACGCCAGCGTCGTGAGCCCCGAGGACGCGGTCGATCAGATCATCGACGCGCTCGCCGCCCAGCGCTCAGTCGGCGTCGAGACGCGAAGCCGATAGCCTTTCCCCGATCGACGGGGGACATATGGCGCGGCAGCGTGTGGCAGGGGTGGCGGTCGCGATCGCCCTGATCGCTCTCATTGCGTTCATCCCCGACGGCTTTCTGCGGTGGACCTTCCCCAAGTACCTCCTGATCGCCGCGGCCGTCCTCGTCGGGCTCTTCGCCGTGCGCACCGGGCGTCTTCCTCGCTGGGCCTGGATCGTGCTGACCCTGTGCTTTGCCGCACTCGTGATCGCCGCCAGCGCCGGGGCCATCGCCACCGGCGGAGACCTGTGGACGGGTCTGGTCGGGCGATGGCCGCGTTATCTCGGCCCCGTGAGCGCGTTGCCAGCAGTCGCCGGTGCGGCATGGATCGGAGCGTCGTTCCTCGGGCCGGCGGCTGGGGCCGGCATCCGTCGGGTGTTCGTGACGGGTGCCGGGGCGATCGCGCTCGCGGTCGGCGTGCTCTCGACGCTGGAAGCACTCGGACTGCGCCCGATCGCCAGCGACCTCGAGCGACCCGGTTCGTTCTTCGGCAACGCCACCGATCAGGGCATCGTCTCGGGGATGCTGTTGCTCATGCTGCTGGCCGTCGCCGTTGACCGGGCCACCTGGCGCGACACCCTGCTGCGCTGGGCCGTGCCGGCCGGGATCGCCGGCGCCCTCGCCGGTGCCGTGCTGTCAGGCTCACGCGGCGCGCTGCTCGGCTTGGGCCTCGGAGCACTCATGCTGGCCGTCCTCCTCTGGCGTCTTCGCGTCCTGCGCGGCCGCATCGTGCTGGTCGGCGCGGCGATACTCTTGGCGTTCGGGACAACGCTCGCCCTGCTGATCCCGGGCGTCGGCGACCGGTTCACCGGCGCCGACCAACTCGCAGCCACGACGGCGAGCGAACGGTGGATGCTGTGGAACCTCGGTATTCAGGCGTGGGAAACCGCCCCGATCCTCGGCGGGGGAGCCGGCAGCGCCGTCGACAGATTCCCTGCCCTGCACGACACGGCCTGGTACCTCGAGCGCCCCGCCGGCACCACGCTCGAATCCGCTCACAACTGGATGATCGATCTCGCCCTCGACGGCGGTCTCGTGCTGCTGGGGATCGTGCTCGTCGGGATCGTCCTGATGGCCCGCGATGCCGCTCGGACTGTCCGGATTCGTCCGGGATTGCACGCGCAACCCCTCGCGATCGGCTCCGTATCGGCACTCGTCGCGGCATCCGTCGCTCTCTTCTTCCACCCGACCGGACCCGCCGTCCTGCTCCTCGCCGCCCTGCTCAGCGGGGTGCTCATCTCGCGCCCACACGCCTCGCCGCGGACCGGATTCGGATCAGCAATCGCGACGATCGGCATCCGCGTCGGCGTCGGAATCTGGGTCGCGCTGCTTGCCGTATCGACCATCGCCGAGGTACCGCTCGCGCGCGGGATGGAGGCCGCCCGCGCCGGCAATGCGGACGGCGCATCCGCAGCCTTCGCGCTGGCCAGCGCGCTGCGCCCCGCCGACGCCGACATCGACGTCATTGCCGCGCAAACACTGACATCTGCGCTTGTTTCCGGGGATTCCACGGCAGCAGACCCGGCGTCGGTCTGGACAGCGTCAGCGCTCGAACGACTCCCGACATCCGCCGCCGCGCTGGACGCGCGCGCCACCACCCTCGAACAGCTCGGCGACATCGAGGCAGCTGTCGGCATCCGTGAGACCCAGCTGCGCCACGCGCCCGCGGACCCGAACGCCCGACTCAACCTCGCGATCGATCTCGCCCTCCTGGGCGAATGGGAGGCCGCGGCGACGCAGGCAGACCAGGTGTTGGCGCAGGATCCCGGGTCGGCCGGAGCCGCAGGTCTCTTGCGTGAGCTCTGCACAGCCGGGTTCGCTCCCGCCTGCTGACCAGCACGCGAGCCTGCGCAATCTGCCGGTTGGCGGTGATACGCGGTGTGTGGTATCTCTTTGCCTGAGAGCATCCTGAATGCTCGATGGAACCACCACGCTCGGGGGCATTTGCGCGTGTGGTGCACATTCTGGAGGGACTGCCATGGGCAGTATTCGTCGTGCGCTCACGCGCCGAACCGCGGGGGTCGCGGTCTGGTCTCTGGTCATCGGAACCGCGATTGGGCTGGCGCCCACCGCAGCCTACGGTGCAGCCGAGTCCACTCCGACGCCGAGCGCCACCGTGACAGCCGATC
>Ga0075012_10000874_pt1 | contig 31649 bp, 33 predicted proteins | sample All_14_2_FD_71474 | JGI IMG/M metagenome (GOLD analysis project Ga0075012, IMG submission 71474) | Freshwater microbial communities in response to fracking from Pennsylvania, USA - Allegheny Zone_MetaG_DW_15 | ecosystem: Environmental > Aquatic > Deep subsurface > Groundwater > Drilled...
AGCAGGCCGTCGTCGGGCCGCTGTTCGCGCAGCGCCGCCACCAGGAACTGGTTGGCGGTCTGGTCGCCGGCCTTACCCAGCGCCTTGGGACTGAACATGCCGCTGGCGCGCACTTCCAGCAGGATGCGACCCGCCGTTTCGGCCAGATGCGCAGCCAGTTCAGCGTCGGTCATGACGCCCTTGGTTTCGGGGCCGCTCATGGGATCAACCTCGCGATGATGGCATCGGCAGCTTCTTCGGCCGTCATCGCCGTAGTGTCGATGCGGATTTCAGGATCATCCGGTGCTTCATAGGGGCTGTCGATGCCCGTGAAGTTCTTCAGCTGGCCCGATCGCGCCTTTTTGTAGAGACCCTTTACGTCACGCTTTTCGGCCTCGGCCAGCGGCGTGTCGATGTGGATTTCAAAGAACTCGCCCGGCTGCATCATGCTGCGCACCATGTCGCGTTCAGCGCGGAACGGTGAGATGAATGCGGTGACCACGATCAGGCCCGCGTCGGTCATCAGTTTGGCGACTTCGCCCACGCGGCGGATATTTTCCACCCGGTCGGCGTCCGTGAATCCCAAATCCTTGTTGAGACCATGGCGGACATTGTCGCCATCGAGCAGGAAGGTGTGGCGGTTCATGCGCGCCAGCTTGCGCTCGACGATGTTGGCGATGGTCGATTTGCCCGCGCCGGACAGGCCCGTGAGCCACAGCACCGCCGGCTTCTGGTTCTTCAGGCCGGCGTGATGATCGCGCGTCACATCCGTCGCCTGCCAGTGAACATTATCTGCGCGGCGCAGCGAGAAGTGGAGCATGCCCGCCGCCACTGTGGCGTTGGTCATCTTGTCGACCAGGATGAAACCGCCGAGGTCACGATTGTCGGTATAGGGCTCGAACGGGATCGGTCGGTCCGTCGCCAGGTTGGCGACGCCGATGGCGTTCAGTTCCAGCGTCTTTGCCGCCAGCTGCTCCATCGTGTTGACGTTGACCTGATATTTGGGCTGCTGGATCGTGGCGGTCACGGTTTGCGTGCCGACCTTGAGCCAATAGGGGCGGCCGGGCAGCATTTCCGCCTCGTCCATCCATACGATCGTCGCCTCGAACTGGTCGGCGACCTGTGGCGGCGCATCGGCCGCCGCGATCACGTCGCCACGTGAGCAGTCGACTTCGTCGGCCAGCGTGATCGTCACCGACTGGCCGGCGATCGCCTGGTCGAGATCGGCACCAAGCGTGACGATGCGCTTGACCGTCGACGTCTTGCCCGAGGGCAGCACGCGGATGGCATCGCCGGGCCGGATCGAACCGGTGGCGATGAGGCCCGAGAAGCCGCGGAAGTCCAGGTTCGGACGATTGACCCACTGCACTGCCATGCGGAACGGTTTGGCGGCATCGACCGTGCCGTCGACCTCCACCGTCTCCAGATGCTGCATCAGCGCCGGACCGGTATACCAGGGCGTGTTCGCGCTGGGGCCGGTGATGTTGTCGCCCCTGAAGCCGGAGATCGGCATGGCGACGAACCGGTCGATGCCGATCGAGCGGGCGAAGGCGGTATAGTCGGCGACGATGCCGTCGAACACGGACTGGTCGTAGTCGACCAAGTCCATCTTGTTGACGGCCAGCACGATGTTGCGGATGCCGATCAGGTGGGCAAGGTAGCTGTGGCGCTTGGTCTGCGTCAGCACGCCCTTGCGCGCGTCGATCAGGATGACGGCGAGGTCGGCGGTCGATGCGCCCGTCACCATGTTGCGGGTATATTGTTCATGGCCGGGCGTGTCGGCGACGATGAACTTGCGCTTTTCGGTCGCGAAGAAGCGATAGGCGACGTCGATGGTGATGCCCTGTTCGCGTTCGGCGGCGAGGCCGTCGACCAGCAGCGCGAAGTCGATCTCCTGTCCCTGCGTGCCCACGCGCTTGCTGTCCGCTTCCAGCGCGGCCAGCTGATCCTCGAAGATCATCTTGCTGTCGTAGAGCAGGCGGCCGATCAGCGTCGACTTGCCGTCGTCCACCGATCCGCAGGTGATGAAGCGCAGCATCGTCTTGTGCTGGTGCACGTCCAGATAGGCGTCGATGTCCTGCGCGATCAGGTCGTCGGTCTTGTAGATGACCTCAGGCGCGTTCGGGGTTTCGGTCTGCGTGGCCATCAGAAATACCCCTCCTGCTTTTTCTTTTCCATGCTCGCATCGCCGCCGTCCTTGTCGATCACGCGGCCCTGCCGTTCCGACGTTGTGGTGAGCAGCATTTCCTGGATAACCTCGGGCAGCGTCGCGGCCTCGCTTTCCACCGCACCCGTCAGCGGCCAGCAGCCCAGCGTGCGGAAGCGTACTGAGCGTTCCGTGATCTGTGGCATGCGATCCTTGCCCAGAACCTTCTCCAGCCGTTCAAGGTCATCCGCCATGAACAGCTGTCCGTCCATGACGAAGGTCGGGCGTGGCGCCGAGAAGTAGAGCGGTACGATGTCGATATTCTCGAGGTGGAGATACTGCCAGATGTCGAGCTCGGTCCAGTTCGAGATGGGGAAAACGCGCATGCTTTCCCCCTTCGCCTTGCGCGCATTGTAGAGGTGCCACAGTTCCGGGCGCTGGTTCTTGGGATCCCAGCGGTGCGACGCGGTGCGGAACGAGAAGATGCGCTCCTTCGCCCGGCTCTTTTCCTCGTCACGGCGCGCGCCGCCGAAGGCCGCGTCGAAGCCGTACTTGTCGAGCGCCTGCTTCAGCCCTTCCGTCTTCCACATGTCGGTGTGCAGCGGGCCGTGATCGAACGGGTTGATACCCTTCTCCACCGCTTCGGGGTTCTGGTAGATCAGCAGTTCCATGCCGGCGTCGGCAGCCGCCTTGTCGCGCAGCGCGTACATGTCCTTGAACTTCCAGCTCGTGTCGACATGCAACAGCGGAAAGGGCGGCGGGGAGGGGTAGAAGGCCTTCTTTGCAAGGTGCAGCATCACCGCCGAATCCTTGCCCACCGAATACAGCATCACGGGCTTTTCGGCTTCCGCCACAACCTCCCGCATGATGTGAATGCTCTCGGCCTCGAGCCGCTCAAGATGCGTCAATGTCTGTGTCACTTCAGGTCCATGCCCCTATCCATATTTTTCGGGTCTTATTCCGACAGGCTTACGGATGCGCAAACGAGTAAGGCTCTTGGCGCGCCAAGTTGAACTATCTGCCCGGCGGACCTCGGACGCCCGCGGTGAGCGGGCCGGGCGTTATTGCCGCTTCTCATAAAAGGTCGAGGACTCCGCGTTGGTCACGTTCCGGCGATAGGCCTAACCGGGGCGATGGCAGCAGTCTCTGGGAAGGACCCGTCATGGCTCGTAGCGCACATATCAAACTCGGCTTTATCCTGCATGGCGTAGGCAGGACGTGGAACGACTGGCGGCATCCGGATCGCGACGTCAATGCCAGCACCAGCCTGGCCCGCTATCAGGAGCAGGCCGCGACGGCTGAGCGGGGTAAGCTGGATTTCCTGTTCGTCGCGGACAGTCTGTCGATCAACGAGAAATCGAGTCCACATTATCTCAATCGGTTCGAGCCGATCACGATCCTGTCGGCACTGGCCGCCACGACATCCCGCATCGGCCTGGTCGGCACTCTGACGGTCAGCTATTCCGAGCCGTTCAATGTGGCGCGCCAGTTCGCGTCGCTCGATCATCTGAGCGGTGGGCGCGCGGGCTGGAACGTCGTCACGTCGTGGCTGGGCGATACGGCCGCCAATTTCAGCAAGACCGAGCATCCCGCCCATGCAGTGCGTTACCGCATCGCGGACGAATATCTGGAAGTGGTGCAGGGCCTGTGGGACAGTTGGGAGCAGGGTGCGCATGTCGGCGACAAGGCGACAGGGCAGTTCGTCGATCCCGAGCGGCTCCATCGCCTTGACCACAAGGGCGAGTTTTTCCAGGTGCGCGGTCCGCTCAACATCAAGCGGACGCCGCAGGGGCAGCCGGTCATCTTTCAGGCAGGCGCGTCCGAAGACGGCCGCAATTTTGCCGCGCGGCGGGCTGAAGTCATCTTTACGCATGCCGAGACGAAGGAAGATGGGCAGGCCTATTATGCGGACGTGAAGGCGCGGGCGAAGGGCTTTGGCCGGGATGCGGATCAGCTTTTCATCCTGCCGGGGGCCGCGGCGATCGTGGGCGACACGGATGAGGACGCGGAGGCGCGCTACCGGGAACTGGCAGGGCTCGAATCGATCGAGACGGGGCTGGGTTTCCTGTCACGCACGTTCAACGACCACGATTTTCGCCAATATGATCTGGACGCGCCATTTCCCGATGTGGAGCATATCGGCCTCAACAGCCAGCAGAGCAGCACGCTGCGCATCCTGTCTGACGTGCGCGCGAACAAGCTGACACTGCGGCAGGTGGTGGAGCGGCTGGCAACACCGCGCGGCGCATTCGTGGGCGCGCCGGAGACAGTGGCCGACCGGATACAGGAATGGTTCGAGGAAGGCGCAGCCGACGGCTTTGTCCTGTTCGAGGCCTTGCCGGGACAACTCGCGCTGTTCGTCGACAAGGTGATCCCGATCCTGCAGGCGCGCGGGCTGTTCCGTACCGATTATGAGGGGACGACGTTCCGCGAGCATCTGGGCCTGCCGGTGCCGGATAATCGGTACACCGTCGCCACGGCGCGGCAGCACGCGGCCTGACTTAGCGCGCCGGGGCCTTCCGACTGGCGGGTGTCGCGGCGCTGACCGTTGCACTCCATGCTTGGCCTGATCCCTGAGGCCGGGCATGGGGGCGCATGCACATTACCATCGATATCATCCTGATGCTTTCCTGCGTGGCGCTGCTCGCCGGCTTTATCGACGCACTGGCGGGCGGGGGCGGGTTGTTGACCATCCCGGCGATGATGGCGGCGGGTATCCCTCCGGTCGCGGCGCTGGCCACCAACAAGCTGCAGGGTACATTTGGCACGGGCAGCGCCTTTCTGGCGTTTGCGCGCAAGGGGCATATCGATTTTCGGCGTTTCCTGTGGCCCGCGCTGGCTGCCTTCGTGGGGGCGGTCGCGGGCGCGTTCGTGGTGCAGCGGGTCGACCCGCACTTCCTGACAGCGCTGGTGCCGATACTGCTGATCGTGATGGCGCTCTATTTCCTGCTGGCGCCGCCCATGGCGGACATGGATCGGCATGCGCGGCTGGGCGCGGCGGGCATCGCCGCCGTTTCGGCCGGCATCGGATTTTACGACGGCTTTTTCGGGCCGGGTACGGGATCGTTCCTGACGACGGCGTTCGTGGCGCTGGGTGGCCTCGGTCTGCTGCGTGCCATTGCCCACGCCAAGTTCCTGAACTTCATGACCAACGTCGCAGCGCTGGCGGCGATGATCGCGGGTGGCAAGGTACTGTGGATGCTGGGACTGCCGATGGCGGTGGCCAACATCATCGGTAACCAGATCGGCGCGCATACGGCGATGCGCTTTGGCGGACGAGGCATTCGCCCGCTGATCGTCATCATGGCAATCCTGCTCGCCATCAAGCTGCTGCTGGACCCGACAAACCCGCTCCGGCAGATGTTCTGAAGGCTATCGACCGGAGACCTGGCATGCCCACCGTTGGAACCATTACCGCCTTCGCTCTGGTTTCGCTGGGCATGGTGCTGACGCCCGGACCGAACATGGTCTACCTGGTGTCCCGTTCCATCTGCCAGGGACGGATGGCCGGGCTGATCTCGTTGACGGGCGTCGCGGCCGGTTTCCTTGTCTACATGCTCTGCGCGGCGTTCGGCATTACGGCGCTGCTGATGGCGGTGCCGTTTGCCTATGATGCCCTGCGGGTTGGCGGCGCGCTCTACTTGCTGTGGCTGGCGTGGCAGGCGGTGCGGCCGGGGGGACGGTCCCCGTTCGAAGTGCGCGCCTTGCCAAAGGACGGTCCGGCCCGGCTGTTCGCGATGGGGCTGATCACCAATCTGCTGAACCCGAAGATTGCCGTCATGTATCTGTCGTTGTTGCCGCAGTTCATCGATCCTGCACGGGGCGCGGTGCTGGGACAGTCGCTGGCGCTGGGCATTACGCAGATCGCGGTGAGTGTGACGGTGAATGGCGCGATTGCCTTGACCGCCGGGTCGATCGCCGGATTTCTGGCGGTGCGGCCACGCTGGATCGCCGTTCAGCGCTGGCTGATGGGAACGGTGCTGGCCGGTCTTGCCGTGCGCATGGCGGCGGAACGCTGACGCCTTTCGATCTGTCCCGCCGGTTGGGTTTGTGCCAGAGGGCGTAAACGATTCATCCCGATACAGGCTGGCCCATGCCCATCACCGATATTCATGCGACGGCGAGCGAATGGTCGCTGCCCGGCTTTGACCTTGATGCGTTCGTGCGGTCGACGCTGGCAGAGGATCTGGGCGAGGCAGGGGACATCACGTCTGCGGCGGTCATCCCCGCCGACGCCATGTTCGCAGGGGTGATGGACACGCGCGACCCCGTCACGGTCGCGGGCCTGCCGATTGCGGAGGCGTTCTTCCGCGCGCTCGATCCGCATGTGGAGATCGAGCGGCTGGTGGAGGACGGGCAGCAGGTACCGGCGGGAACCGATATCATGCGGCTGAAGGGCAAGGCGCGGGCCATGCTGACGGCGGAACGCTCTGCACTCAACACAGTGCAGCACCTGACCGGCATCGCGACGATGACGCATGGCTATGTCGAGAAGATCATGGGTACAGGTGCGACGCTGCTCGACACGCGCAAGACCATTCCCGGCCTTCGCGTGCTGGAGAAATATGCGACTCGGATGGGTGGCGCGACCAATCATCGCATGGGGTTGTGGGATGCCGCGATGATCAAGGACAATCACGTCGCGGTCGCAGGCGACATCGGCGAGGCTGTGCGCCGTGCGGCCAAGGCGGGTATCAAGTCGATCATCGTCGAGGTCGACCGGATCGACCAGATCGAACCGGCGCTGACGGCGGGCGCCACGCATCTGCTGCTCGACAATATGGCCCCGCCGACCTTGCGGGGCGCGGTGACGCTGATTGGCGGCCGCGTGCCGACCGAAGCATCCGGCGGCGTTCGTCTCGACACGATCCGGGCGATCGCGGAAACCGGTGTTACCTACATCAGTGTCGGACGGCTGACACAGTCTGCGCCGGCCGCCGATGTCGGTCTGGATTTCGCCAGTGCGTAAGGGGATGCGGCAGATAGGCGCCGCAGCATTGCTCGCCGCGTCCGCAATAGTCGGCACGGCGCATGCCCAGACGTCGCAGTGCACTGTACCCGATCGCCTGCCGCGCCCGAAGCCCGAAGAGCCGACGGAGAGCGAACCGCGACGCGATCTGCCAATCGGCTCCTACACGCTGGCGGTCAGCTGGTCGCCGCAATATTGCGCGGGAAAGAAGAGTGCGGCCGATGCCTTTCAATGTGGCGGGCGTAGCGGTCGCTTCGGTTTCGTGCTGCATGGCCTGTGGCCGGACGGCTACGGCAAGGCCTGGCCGCAATATTGCAAGCCGACGACCCTGTTGCCCGAGCGCGTCATTCGCCAGAATCTGTGCATGACGCCCTCTGCGCAATTGCTGCAACATGAGTGGGCGAAACACGGCACCTGCATGAGCAGTCGACCGGCCGACTATTTTGCCAAGGCGCGGGCGCTTTACACGCCACTGCGTTTCCCGGACATGCAAGCCGCCGCCCGGCGGCCCAGGCTGACGGTCGCTGCGTTCGCACAACTGTTCGCCAACGCCAATCCGGGGATCAGGGCGGACATGATGCGCGTCACCACGACGCGGGGCGGCTGGCTCAATGAAGTGTGGCTGTGCCTCGACAAGCGGCTCCGCTACACGCGCTGTCCCGCACATCAGGGCGGCGCGAAGCCCGCCGCAGTGTTGCGGATACGGGACGCCGCTTAGGCGAGGTCTATGCGTCGTTGAGCAGCTGGAACAGGGATGTTTGCCCTGATGTGCCGTTGACCAGTTGAATGACGTTCTGTGCGCTCGCGCGGGTTGCCTCGGTCCAACCGATCGCAGTGCGCTCTTCCTCGCTCAGTACGTCGTAATTGCTGATGAGCTGCTTGCTGTAGCTGACTGCGCCTGACACCCCAGCATCCTGTCCAATCGAGTCGCTCAACGCTTCGCGGATGCGTGCCCGCAGTTCGGTATTCGCGGCAAATACTTCGCTCTTGCTGAAATTGCCGGAGTCGTTGAGCGCGATCGCCGCCAGGGCCCGCCCGCTCATTTCGTCGAACTGTGGCTGTCTGGTGCCGGATGCGGCATATTGGTCATCCAGTGTTGCGCGGACATCGCTCGAAAGCGCGGCGAATTCCTTCTTATTGTCAGCAACCTCGGCAGCAGCAATCTTCGCGCTTTTCGATATGGTCACGCCGGTCGCCGTGGCGGCGGCAGAGGATGCTGTGGTGGTCGATGCGCTGGCGGCGTCAATGACCTTTTGCAAGGCGGCGCTCGCTGTTGAAGCATAGGACGTCGACGATGTTGCGGTGTTCAACAGGGACAGCAATGACATCGAGACCTCCCGCGTCTGAGTGCCTCGACTTAAGGAAAATATAGTTAACAAATGTTTATTGCGGGCCTTGGTGCATGCCCGCGCACGACTATCGCTCGATTGTGATCGTGTGCGGATGATGTTTGTCGAGATGCCGGCGAATGATCTTCAGGTTGCGGCTGTTGGAGCGGAAGAACAGGTCGAATGCATCACCCACCAACGGCACCGCGCCCAGCAGCGTATCGAAGCCGACATTGGCCGCCATCCGCGTCAGTTGCCATTTCGACATGCCGAGATTGCGCGCCTCCCACACGATCCACGCACCCATGGCGGCAGCGATCAGATCACCCGCCACGGGGATGAGGCCGATGATACTGTCGAGCCCGACCCTTCGATTGATGCCAGGGATGACGAATAACCCTTCCAGCATCTGCTCCATTGCCTCGACACGGCGGCGCACGGAAAGGGGATCATTGCCCATACCGGGCAGGTCGCGCACCAGCCGGTCAAACTGTTCAGGTGAAACGGCCATCTTGTCCTCCACGCCTGTTAGGTGGTGGTGCGGAACAGTCTGTTCAATGGATGGCGTGCGCGTCGGGATGGTTGGAAGCCTGTCAGCCGCTTGGACACAAGCGACCAGCGGATCGGCGAGGCCAGGGGGATGAAGCCGCTGTCTTCCGCCAGAAGAGCCTGCGCTTCGGCGAGCCGCTGTGTGCGGGCATCGTCGGTATCGGCAAGGCCGGCCTCCTGCAGTTTTTCCTCGGCAGCCTCGTTGCAGCGGATCTTGCGCGCGCATCCAACACGGCCAAGATACCATAGCGCGCTGTCATAGGCAGCGACTTCATCCACGAGTCGCAGATCCGCATCGTCGTCCAGCGGAACAAGACGTGACGACAGGCCGATGCGCAGGAAGTCCGCGGCGATCATATTGAAGAGGGTGCGGCTTCCCGGTCCCGCAGGCAGCGCGATACGCAGTATCGGTACCTTTCCATCATGCGCGGCGCGCCATCCGTTCACGGCGCCGATGGCGCGTGCGCGCCGATCGTCCATGGATAGCGATTGCCACGACGGCGCCACGGGCGCGCCGGGGAGGTCGAACTGACCAGGCAGAAGGCCGCTCTGGATCGTCCAGCCGCCTATATCGAAGGCTGCGGGGAGGCGATCCCGATCCACCGCCATGGACAAGGCTGCGCGAATGGGCGCGGCACCGAAGAAATCATCCTGTCCGGTGATGGCGAAGCCGAAAAGGCCCTGAACGGGATCAATGCGGACGGCCTGCGGTTCGGCTCCAGCCTTGGTGAGCAACGGCAAGCTGCTGAACCGACCGCCCAACACCAGATCGGACAGGCCCATGCGGAAGCGGACTATAGCCTTTGCCGGTCGCTCCGCGCGCAACACGCGGTTTTCCCAGGCGCGTGGTTTCAGCTCGTCTTCCTCTGCGGCAGGGTCTGTAATCGGTGTGAGGAAGAGAGCAGTTTTGCGGTCTTCCATGCGATAGGGGCCGGTGCCGCCGCCTATGCGGGTAATGGCCATTTGCGGCTGTGCCAGCATCTGCAGGAAATATGGGCGCGGTGTTGCCATCCGGACTTCAATCACTTCGCCGGTCATGGGGATGACTTCGCGCACGGCATCCAGATCACCCAGCGGATCGAGCACGCGATTGGCTTCGATACGCAATGCCAGCAGGCGCGCGACTTCCTTCGCCTCGACCCTGCTGCCGTCCGGCCATTGGGCGCGGCGGATACGGAAAATATAGCTGAGGCCGCCATCTTCAACGATCCAGCGCTGAGCGAGCGCAGGCACGATATCGCCCTGCGCATCGAACGCGACCAGCCCCTGTCCGGTTGCTTCAAGGATCAGCTTGGAAGCGGGCGATAGCGGGTTCCTGAGCGGCTCCATGAGTTCGGATCGCGTGCCAGCCACGCTGACGATAACCGGACCGCTGCCTTCCTTCGAGCAGGCGGTCGTCAGCAGCAATGCCGTCAGAGCCATGGCTCGGGCGATATGCAGCGGCGAAGAGCGCAATGCCGAAATCCTCATCAAGCGCGTGGTGCGCCTGTCTTCCATAGGGCAGGCCCTTCGATGGCAGCAATGGCATAGGCCGGATATCGATGCGCGCATGGCCATTATCTGCGGACTGATCCGTTGCAGTCCTATCGTAGTGGGCGCGATCTCGCGTCCAATTATTCGAAGCGGAGAAAGGCCGTTTGCTGCATCGCAAGATACGAACGTCCCAAAAAGGGATGAAAAATATGAATAGTAATATCAAATATTTAAATAGTTAAATTTGTGTTCCTGCTGGAACCATGGTTAACGGTTTTGCGCGCCGCAGTGCCCCCTGTTAATTTTCTATAAACCTTTTCGATAGGGGTATGCCGTGTTCAAGCGTATTGCGACAACTGCTATTGTAGCTGCAAGTCTTACGGCGCAGCCGGCGGTTGCCGCGTATTTCAACGCTACTTATGTTGGCACGATGACGTCCGGCTATGACTCGAGCGGATATTTTGGGTCTGTTGGTTCTCTTGCAGGTAATGCCGTTACGGCCGAGTATCTGTTCAACTTCGACGCCGGAGATGTCTTTCACGACTCTCCCAATGTCATAGGCTTTGCCGGTTACGGGATCAGCAAGGTCACGATTTCCATCGGTGGCAAGTCGATCGTCCTGTCGGGCGACAATGCCGGGGGCGTCACCAAGCTGACCGAAGGCGGCGCAAGCGACCTTATCAATCACTGGGTATTCCAGCCGGATTTCACGTTTCCGGGGCAATCCGGCGTTTTCGATCAGGCAGATGCCGGTATCGAGTTGAACGGCGGCGATTTCCTGACGGCGGCTGACCTGACGCAATCGATAACTATTGGATCCGAAAAGGGCGTTGGCACGGGCCATTTCACGTTGATCAAGGACCTCTGTGGCTGTGACCCGTTCCAGTTGCGTGGTACGTTTGACATTACGTCAGCGACGATATCCGCCGTGCCCGAGCCAGCGACATGGGCCATGATGTTCATCGGCGTTGCCGGGGTGGGTGGCGCGCTTCGCCTGCGGCGCAAGCGGGAGGCGCTGGCGCCAGCCCTCGCTTGAGGCTATAGGGACGCTGTGTCTTCACGAGAACAGACTACCGGCCATGCACTCGATAGCCCCGCCATCGGCCGGGTCTCCAGAACCGACATCGACGCGCAGTCCGGGCGGAATCGACTTCTTTTTGCGCAATCCGTTGCTCACCATCGGGCTGGTGCTGTTCATCGCTCCGGTTCTGATGGGGCTGGCGCAGAATGTCTGGACGACGGAGCAGGGGTCGCATGGACCGATGATCCTTGCGACGGGCGTCTGGCTGTTCTGGCATGAACTGGAAGGGCAACGCGGCGCTTTCCGGCGCGGGTCAATGCCGATTGCGATGCTGGGCGTGCTGGCGGGCATTGCCGGCTATATATTGGGCGATCTGGCCGGGCTTGAGACGTTGCGCGGCGGCGGCGCTGGCGTGGCGCTGGTCGCGGTACTCTATGCCTATGTCGGCACGGCCGTGCTGCGGAAGCTCTGGTTTCCGATCCTCTATCTTTTCATGGTCGTGCCGCCGCCGCGCATGATCATCGATCTGATGACGGGCTCCCTTAAACTGGGCCTGGCTTCGGTGACGGCGGACATGCTTGCCTATCTTGGGTACAATGTCGCCAGCAGCGGCGCCTCTATTTTCATAGACCAGTATGAACTGACGGTTGCGGCTGCTTGCGCCGGCCTCAATTCCATGTTCACGCTGCTGGCGATCGGGCTGTTCTACATTTATCTGCTGCACCGGGCGAACTGGCGCTATGCGCTGCTGCTGGCGGTTTGCGTCATTCCCATTGCCGTGATCGCAAACTTTGCACGCGTGGTCGGCCTTGTGCTGTCGACCCATTATTTCGGGGATCGCGTGACGCAAAGCTATGTGCACGACTTTGCCGGGATAGCGACGTTCGTGCTTACTCTGGGCTTGCTGTTCCTGGTCGACAAGTTGCTGTCACGCTTCCGGCCAGCTTCATCGGGGCATGCGGCATGAATGCGACGCAGGTCATAGGCGATGCACGCCGTTCGTTGTTGGATCGGCGGCAAGTTGTTCTTGGTGGTTTGATGGGCCTGGCCGGGGCGGGTTCGCTGGCATTGGGGCTGCGCACGGGCGGAAGCCGGGCGCTGGACGCACAACAGTTCAGCCAGGTCACGCCGCGTCGCCTGGGCCATTTCACCTATGCCGGCGACGATGGCCTGATCCTGCCGCAGAACGAGTTGTCCGACCAGCTCTACTCGAACCTTCGCCTTGGCACCTATTCGCGCGCAGGTTTGCCGCCGGTCATGATGCTGGTTGCCTATGACGATACCGAAGAGCGCAACGGCCTTCAGTTGCATCGCCCCGAGCAGTGCTATGAAGGGTCGGGCTTTACCATCGGGCGAAGCCGCTTCGTCGACCTGAAAGGGCCACGCGCCATCAACGTGCGGGCCGTGCAGTGGACGGCGCAGCGCGATGACCGGCAGGAGCATGTCCTCTATTGGACCCGCATTGGCGATCGCTTCGCGCGCACGCCCTGGGAACAGAATCTGGCGATGATGCGATCGAACCTGGTGGCAGGTCAGTTCGATTCGGTTCTGGTGCGTCTGTCCACCGTGTCGAACGATGCGAACGCAGCGTTCGCGACGCTGCATCAGTTCATGGCGGAGCTGGTCGGTACCCTGCCGCCTATCGGTCGCCGTGTCCTGTTTGGTCCGGGGGCGGCATGAACGCGTCAGGCTCTGTTCGGAAAGGGCTTCAGCACCTTGACGACATAGAAGATCGTGATCGCCAGCAGCGGTATGGCGATGAGGTGATTGTCCTTGTTCCCGAAATAGTTGGCGACAGCGCAGCCGATCGTCGGCGGCAGATAGTTGATCATATGGTCGCCTTCGATCTCAGGACCGATCGATCGCTGAATAAACAGCACGGCGATGACGCAAAACACCGCCATGGTCATCCAGTCATAGACGGTTTGCATGATATTCTCCTGCCCGTACGGTTATTCAATTCAAGATATGTTGTGAGAGGGGGTTATCCAGATGAGCTTCAACCGTAAAGCGCTAGAGCGCGCGGTAATCATCTTTGTGGCGAGCGCATCGGCGCTGTCTCTGGCGGGATGCGGCGGCGGTGCCGGCGACGATCCGACGGGGCAGGTCGTGGCAACGGTCGGCAGTTCGGAAATCACGAAGCGTGATCTGATCGCCGAGTTCCAGGCCAATAATCTGCAGCCTTCCGAAGATCCGAAGGCGCGCGCCGCCATGTTGGACAGGATCGTTCAGCGCCGCTTGTTGGTGGAGAAGGCGACCGAGGACAAGCTGGACAAGTCGCCGGACTATCTGGCCTCAGTTGAACGTGCGCGTGAGGTCACGCTGGTGGGGCTGCTGACGCGGCGGCTGGTTTCGCTTTCGCCGACGCTCTCCGATGATGACGCACGCGCCTTCGTTGCCGACAATCCGCAGATGTTCGCCAATCGTCACCTGCTCCTCGTCAATCAGGTACAGACGGCGGCCAAGGGCCTGAACGCAAAGAGCCTGGAGAAGTATAGCGACCTGCCGCAGATCATGAACGCGCTGAAGGTGCAGAAGCGTCAGTTCCAGACGCGTCAGACGGTTGTCGATACCGCGAATCTGCCCAAGGAGATGGCGGTCAAGATCATCGCTATGGCACCGGGCGATGTCTTCATCGTTTCTCAGGACGATTCGCTTGTCGCGAGCGCCATCGTGAAGAGTGAGGCGCAGCCGATACCGGCTGCACGCGAGATCGAGGCCGCCAAGCAGGTGCAGCAGCGCATGCAGGGCGAGCAGTCAGTCAAGGTGCAACTCGATGCGCTGCGCCAGAAGACGGCAGTCAAATATCAGCCGGGCTACGGGCCGCCTGCCGCAACGCCGGCAACGAAGTAGCGCATAGACGCGCGGTTCCGCTTCGGCCGGAGCGGAACCTGCGCCCATATCTCCCAAGTTGTGATTTGCCGGGTCGGTTTGTCAGACCGGAAATCGCTTCAGACCAACTCGCCGAGCAGAAGGCGGGGCAGCGCGCCCGACTCGCCGCGCGCTTCCGCCATAAAGCGGTTCTTCAGCGGGGGCATGCGCTGCACGGCGGCAAGGCCGGCGCGGCGGACAATGGAGGCGGCCTTGCCGGGGACGTCGAACAGCCGGACCAGGCCGTCCATGGCGATGGAAACGGACAGAGCGTCCAGGCTACGCCAGCGTTGATAGCGCGCCATGAGTTGGGCGTCGCCCGGATCGAGGCCGAGGCGCATGCCGTCGACGATCACTTCGGTGAGGGCCGCGGCGTCGCGGAAGCCGAGGTTCAGCCCTTGCCCGGCAATGGGATGAATGCCGTGCGCGGCATCGCCTACGAGCGCCAGCCGGGTGTCGGTGATACGCGCCGCGTGATGGAAGCCTAGCGGATAGCTTGCGCGAAACGCGGCTGCGCGAATGTCCCCCAGGAAGCCGCCTATGCGCTTCTGCGCTTCCGCCAGCCAGGCGCGGTCGCCGAGTTTCAGCATGGCAGCGGACTGTGCCACCGGCACTGTCCAGACGACCGCCGATCGCGTGCCCGGTTGCATGGGCAGCAGGGCGAAGGGGCCGCCAGGGTAGAAAATCTCATAAGCGGTATTCGCGTGCGGGACGTCATGGTCGATGGCCGTCACCATGGCGACATGATCATATTTCCAATGCGCGACCTGAATGCCGGCTGCTTGCCGTGTCGGACTGGAGCGACCTTCCGCCCCCACCAGTAGTGCGCCGGAAATAGTGACGCCGCTTGCCAGTTCGACCGTTACGCCATCTTCCGACCGGTCGATGTGGACGGCAGTATCGGGCTGAAACCGTGTGAGGTTTGTGGCCTTTGCGGCGCTCTGCGCCAAGGCGATGCGGAGGACGCGATTTTCATACATCGTGCCCATGGGTCCGCTGTCTTCCGGTGGCACGAAGTCGAGCGCGCCGGGCGCCAGCCCATCGCTGACCCAGATGCGCTCGATCGGGCATCCCTTGCCGGTGAGGCCATCCCCGACGCCTACGGCCGAAAGGAAGCGGCAGGACGAGGACGAAATCGCCGAAACGCGGCCGTCGAATGTCGCCGCCATGGTCGCATCCGGTTCTGCCGGATCGATGACGGCGCAGCGCACACCGTGCGCTGACAGGGAAATGCCAAGGGTCAGGCCGACTAGGCCGCCGCCGAGAATGATGACGTCGAAGCGTTGCATGCTTTGCCTCTACTGCATCGCGCGTGATGGCGGGAGTGCTGATTTCCGTTCCTGTGGGTGGCCGGCTGGCCCCTTCCTCTCACCCCCGGTAGCGGCTTGACCCGGCCGGGCACCCGCCCGATACCGGCACTGCAGGAGGATGCCCATGACCAAGGTCAAGACGGATACGTGGATATATGACGCGCACCCCGCCATGTTTCGTGGCAATCCGCTGCTGTTTATCCTGTTGGTCATATCCATCGTCGGCATTCCAGGCCTTGGGGTGTGGTGGCTGATTTCCCGCGGCAAGCGGCTGGCGGTGAGCGACAATGAAATATTGTTTGAAAAGGGACTGCTTGCCAAGCAACGGACGCAACTGAACAGTGCGACCGTACGCACGGTACGCATCAGCCAGACGATGTTCCAGCGCATGCTGAGCGTGGGGGACATCGAGATATTCAGCGCGGGCGACTATGCGGAAATCGCCGTGCGCGGCATGCCGCATCCGAACGCCGCCCGCGATGCCATTGCCCTGGGCAACAATCCGGTTGGCGTCAGCGACCGCTGAACAGGAAGGCGACTGCGCCCATCAAGCAGGTGAAGGCGCCCAGATGGCGCCAGCCGAGCGGCTCCCCCAGCACGAGCACCATGAAGACACCGAATACCAGCAATGTGATCACTTCCTGTGCGATCTTCAGCTGCGCACCGGTCCAGCCCGCCGCATAGCCCATGCGATTGGCGGGCACGGCAAGGCAATATTCGCCCAAAGCGATCCCCCAACTGATGAGGATAACGGCGATCAGCGGTTTGCCCATGCCGCCCTTCAAATGCCAGTACCAGGCGATCGTCATCAGGATATTGGAGGCGAACAGGAGCGCGACGACGATCATGAACTTGTCCTTATCCTGTACGGGTGCGCGACACCCCTTGACTTCATTTCATTTATTTCAACGATGGCGTCAGCGAAAGCCAGCGCGTGACGCGGGCCATGGGGGAGGTGCCGGACCGGAGAAGGGAGCGCGATAGGGGTCGTGCGGCTTCGGTGATCGATGGGCTTAAGGGGTCGATCGTACCATGCCCGCGCCGTTAATGCGCCCGCTTCCGGACCTCTCGCCCGAAGACCGCGCCGATCTCCGCTATCATGCCGGCTTCGGTTGCGTGCGTTGCGGTGTCACCATCTATCAGTACCTGTCGTTGCCGCAGTTGTCGGACACGCGCAAAGAACCGTCTGCGACCGCCACCATGCTGTGTCCGGTGTGCCATCAACTGGTAGAGGACGGGCGGCTGACGCCCGCACAGGCGCACGCCTTTCATGCAAGTCCTATCGCACGGCAGCGGCATTTCGCACGCGATCGTCTGCCCTTTTCCAATGAACTGCCGGAGATCGTGGCTGGAGGATCACGGGCGATCAAGGATACGCCGGTTCCCATCGCCGTCGGCGGCGAACCGCTGCTGATCTTTGCGCCGCCCCGGCAGGGGGTTGGTGCAACGCGCATCAGCGTATGCCTGGGCGACGCAGCCGGTGAGCCCGTGCATGTGGTCGATGGCAATGAATGGCTGGCCAATGACGGTGGATGGACCTTTGCTCACCGCGGCGACCGTTACGCCTTCAATGCGCTGCGCGGCGAATCCATGCTGGTGCTGCGTATCGTGCAGCGTAACCGCATGGCGATCGAGCATCTACGGACGACCATTCGCGGTACACGCGTCGAAGTGACGCCGGACTGGATGCAAATCGGGAACCAGCGCTTTATCGACCGCATTGCCAGCGGCGTCTTCATCGGTTTCGACATCCAGACCTGAGCCTGGAGCATCATCCGATTGGATGGAATCGGAGGAGGCTCAATTTATCCTTTGCCTGCCGCATTCTGGGAGCCGCCGACTGTGTTCCAGCCGGCTTCCGAAAGCTCTAGCGGAATACCCATTGTCGGTTGATCGCAAAAACAAGCAGGGGTGTGACGAACAGCATGGCTGGGATGGGGGTCCAGTCCGGCCAGCGCATCAATCCGGTCGTCAGCCATACCCAAAGGGCGTTGATCGCCAGGCTGACCAGGGAGCCGAGGAAAAAACGTATTCCGCGCATGATCGGGCGATCGCGGCCGCCATGCCCACGGAAGCTGTACGCACCGTGCAGGAAATAGCCGAGCACGACCGCCACCAGATATCCGGCGACATTCGCGATCTGCGGGTGCACCTCCGTCGGGCCGGCAAGGGTCCAGTAAAGGGCGGCCTGACAGAGCGTAACGAAGCCGCCGGTAAGCCCGTAGCGCAGCAGTTGCGCCAGCAAAGCCCGTCGCTCGGGTGTCAACGTTGCGATGATTTTCACGAAGTCCCCGTTGCGCTTTGTGGCTGCTGGTCTAATCGGCGCGAATGGACTTTGGAAGTCGCAAGCAGGCATGGGGTATGGCGCGGACAGCGGGGCTGCGCGTCTGGGGCTGGGCGGACGTCCATTGGAAGTGGATGTGCTTTGCCTTTTGGGTAGGCATCGTCACCTACTGCCTGATTGCCCGCTGGCCGGCGATCCACTGGTTCGCACTGAGCGATACGGACGACAACATCCGTTATGTACAGGTGAAGGACTGGCTTGCCGGACAGGCCTGGTCCGATTTGCGGCAATATCGCCTTGATCCACCGCGTGGCTTTGACATCCACTGGTCGCGGATCGTCGACTTGCCGATCGCGGCACTGATCCTCTTTTTCCGGCCGTTCATGGACAGTGGTCTGGCCGACAGGCTTGCCTGCGCAATTGCTCCGCTGCTGCCGTTACTGCTGCTGATGCTCTCTCTCGCCTTCATCGTGCGTCAGCTTTCACGCGGGCCTGCGTGGATGATCGCTGCGCTTGCGCCGCTGGCGGCTCAGATGGGGCTCGGCATGTTCATGCCGCTGCGCATCGACCATCATGGCTGGCAGTTGGCATTGACCGTCACGATGCTGGCGGGCGTCATAGATCCGAAGTGGCGGCGCGGCGGCATTGTCGCGGGCGTGGCGAGTGCGATGTCGGTGGCGATCGGCATGGAGATGATGGTCTATCTGGCGGCGGCGGGTGGACTTATCGCCTTGCGTTGGGTGTTCAAGGATGGCGCCGTGCGGCGGATGCGCCCCTATGCCATCGCGTTGGGAGGTTCCAGCGCGGTGCTGTTCCTTGTCTTTGCGAGTGTCGCCAACCGACAGCCGGTGTGCGACGCGCTTTCACCCGTATGGGTAGCCATTCTGGGCGTTGCGGCCGGGGGGATGGTCCTGCTGTCGCTGCTGCCGCTTCGCAACTGGCAACAGCGGCTGCTGGCCGGTGCGATTGTGGGCGTGGGCGTTGCGGCCTTCGCCTGGCTCAACTGGCCGCGCTGCCTGAGTGGCGCCTATCAGATTTCACCCGAGCTCCAGCGGCTTTGGCTGGCCAACATCCGCGAGGCCAAGCCGCTGACCGCGCAGAACATGGCCACGGTTGTCCCGTTGCTGGCTTTGCCGGTACTCGGCGTATTTGGTGCGCTTGTCGCCTGCTGGGTCGGGAGGCGCGATACGGAGCGGCTGTGGGCCTGGGGCACCGTCACGTTGATGACGCTTTTCGCGGTTGGGCTATTATTCTGGCAACTGCGTGCAGGCCCGGCCGCGCAACTCCTGGCGATTCCCGGGGCCGCCTGGCTTGCAGGCGCATTGTTGCTGGCGGTCACGCGTGGCGGGTGGCCCTATCGGGCTGCCGGCATTGTGGCGGCGCTGGCTGTCGTGGCGGGGCTGTTCGCCTATCAGCTTTATCCCCAGTTCAACCGGATGCTGGCCGAAGTGACCGGCGATGTCACGGCGCCTGCAAAACCGGCTGTGACGGCGCGGCGCGAAGCGATTCGCAAGGCGAATGGCCGGTGCCGTGCTCTTCCGGCCTTGCAGCAGCTCGACAGCCTGCCGTCCGCCACCATCTTTACGATGGTGGATCTGGGGCCGCGTTTGATCGCGACCACGCATCACAGCGCGGTTGCCGGGCCATATCATCGCAATGAGCGCGCCATTCTGGACATTCATCATGCCTTTGATGGTCCGGCGGATGCCTTTCGCGCGATTGCTGCACGGCATGATGCAACCTACCTGCTGATATGCCCCAATTTCCCTGAGGGCACGGTCTATCAGTCGCGCAGTCCCGGCGGCTTCTATGCCCAGTTGATGCGCAACGAAGTGCCCGCCTGGTTGAAGCCGGTTCCGCTCGACGCAGGAAAGCTGCCGTTTACGCTTTACCGCATCCTTTATTCAGCGAAGCCCGGCAAAGAAGTCGCGCAATAGCGTCGCTGCTTCCTGTTCGCCCATGCCCGCGTATAATTCGGGACGGTGCAGGCATTGGGCGTGAGAGAAGATGCGGGCACCATGTTCGACTGCGCCGCCCTTTGGATCCGGTGCGGCGTAATATAGCCGCGCGATTCGCGCATGCGAGATGGCGCCGGCGCACATGGCGCAGGGCTCCAGCGTTACCCAAAGGTCGCAGCCGGTAAGGCGGAAATCGCCCAACGCTTGGGCCGCCGCGCGTATGGCGACCATTTCCGCATGCGCGGAAGGATCACTGTCCCGGCGATTGCGATTTTCGCCCTCGCCGATGATTGCGCCATCCCGCGTGACGACCGCGCCGATCGGGACTTCGCCGGCGCTGGCTGCCGCCCCGGCAAGGGCCAGCGCGCGGCGCATCGGTGCGGGGAGGGGGAATGGTGTGGCGGTCGTCACCGGCAAACGATAGCCGCCGCCAGCGCATTTCCCAAGACGGAAGCGGCGTTTATTCGGGCTTCTTGATGGCGACGGTCGGCACTTCAACCGTTTCGTTGCGCGTTCCGACCTCTACCTTGACGACATCAGCCTTGTAGCTGGGCAGCGTGCCTTTCTTAACGGCTATTTCCGGCAGCGCCGCATCGCGGGTCTGGCGAACATTGACGAGGCCGAAGGCGATTGCGGTCGCGCCCAATATCAGAGCAAGGACCAGAAGGCCGCCGATGAAGCGAAGCATTCCATATCTCCTGGACATAAAGAACGATATGATGAAGAACGCCGGGGCACGGAAAATGGTTGCGCTTGCGCCACGAACCTGCCCTGAAAATGGCGCATGGCTCGGGTTGACGGGGCGACGCATAGCGGTTATCCGCGCGGCTTTCCGGACATATTCCGAATCTGAAGAATAGGGCTGATTACTTATGTCGCGCATCTGCGAGCTGACCGGCAAGACCCGTCAGGTGGGCCACAACGTGTCCCACGCCAACAACAAGACCAAGCGGCTGTTTCTGCCCAATCTGCAGAACGTGACGCTGATCTCCGAGGCGCTGGAAACCAGCGTGAAGCTGCGCGTGTCGACGCACGGCCTGCGCTCGGTTGAGCACAATGGCGGCCTCGACAACTGGCTGCTGAAGACCAGCGATGACAAGCTGTCGCTGAAGGCACGTCGCCTGAAGCGCGACATTCGCAAGAAGCTGGCAACCGCAGCCTAAAGCGCACGCCCGCCTCTGGCATCGAAGAGCGGCCCGGCTTCGGGCCGCTTTTTCTTTGTCGATCAGTTGCGGAGCAGGCTGTCGGGTACTTGCAGTTTGAGCAGCAAGGTGCGCTGGAAGAACTGCAGATTATCGTCCGACGCGACCCAGAGCATGGTGCGCCCATTTTCCTTGGAAAGCGCCAGCGCCTCATAATTATCCGACAGGACGGGCGGCTCCAGTCGCGCGATTTCGCGGCCCACCAGATGCGCACCTTCCTTCAGCGGGGGCATATCCACGACGGCGATTGACGCCGTGAAACCCTGATACAGCGTCACGCGGCGGTTCAGAACCAGCAGTCGATTTGGGGCGATTTGCACCGCGTCGGTCGGACGAAAGCCCTGGGGCGGGCGATAGGTGAGCATCTGCGGCCGCGGCGTTGACTGTTCGGTCGGATCTGCGGCGAACAGCAGCAGCTGATTGGCGTTCGCGCCGCCATAGGCCATCTCGGAGAATATTAGGAAGCGTCCGTCCGTCAGCCGGACCATGGCTTCCGCGCCGCCGGTCTTTGGCCAAGCCAGCATTTCCGGCCAGACGCGGCAGCTTTCGACACGCGAGAAACCGGGCGAGTAACGGCATATCCAGTCGATCATCTCAAAGCCGACCCAGTAGCGGTCACTGACGGGATCATGCACCAGGGATTCGGAATCCCATTTCCAGTTCGGCCAGTCCTGATAGCCCGCCTTTATGGGGAGGGGGGCAATGAACTGTCGCCGGGCGGGTGCGGAATGCGGGCGGGACGGAGCCGGGAAGCCCATAAGCGTTGCCGAATCGGCCAATGCGAGCACGGACTGATCGTCGGACACCAGCATGGCTGAAATACCGCCGAAATCCTTGCTGTCGCTCCGCAGCACCCAACTGCCGCGCCAGATGAATGGCCCGAGGCTTGGCGCTGCTGCTGTGCCGCTGACCAGCGGCACGGCTTCGCTACGCACGAGCAAGGCGCCGGCGACAACCGGATTGTCCTTGGTCGAATGCTTTGCCGGAAACAGCAGGACCGCCAGGGCGAGGATCAGCAGGATTCGCTGCATGCGGTGCCGCGATAGGCGATTTGCCCGCGCTGCACATCTCTCTTTTTTCAGCCTATCCTGAACCGCAAATAACTGAACGCTGGCTGTCGGCCATATTCAGCTTCGGCTCAAGGCGAATCGGGCAGAAGGGCATCATCGAATGAACTTCGATCCCTGTGAACTTCGGTTCCTTCAGGGGGTTGGATGGGTTGATGCAAGGAGCAACGCCATGAAGATGAAGTTTCTGCTGAACATGGGCGCCGCGCTCGCCATGGGCGTTGCGTCGATTGCTGCCACCGCAACGCCGGCCATGGCCCGCGACGGCTGGCACCACCGCGACCGTGGTGATTATCGCGGCTATCGCGGTGATCGTGGATATCGCGGTGACCGCTATTATCGTGGGGGCGGCCGCTACTATGCTGACCGCGGCTATTACCGGGGCAATGACCGCTATTATCGTGGCTATCGCTGCCGGGACAATGGCACGGGCGGCACAATCATTGGTGCTATCGCTGGTGGCCTGCTGGGCAATGAGGTGGCGAACCGGGGTGACAAGACCACGGGTGCGATCCTTGGCGCCGGCGTCGGCGCGCTCGCTGGTCGGGCGATCGATCGGGGCGACCGCCGCTGCTGAGGCGGAATGGTTGCCACATGAAATGGAAGAAGGGTCGGCCCGTCGGGTCGGCCCTTTTTTGTCGGTTAAGGATTGGCCTGCTCATGCGCCGATGCCGAAGATGCGTTGTCGATGACCGGCGGCGGCACATAGTTGCGTTCGTCCAGCATCTCTGCAGCGTCATTCAAGGCGCGAGATTCGTCTTTTGTAACAGGGCCCGGATCAGTCTGCTCTCCGCAAGACGGAAGCAAGGTGAGCATGAGAACCGCCATTGCATAGCGCATCTGTCTTCTCCCACGAGGCTAGGGCAATGAAAAAGGGCTGCTCCGATATCGGAGCAGCCCCCCCTGAATTGCAAAAGGCCGAAGCCCGCAATCTTACATGTGGTTCTCAACAACATTGGCAGCGTTTTCAGCTGCGTTGCCGGCGTTGTCCGCAGCGTTCAGCGCTGCATTCATGGCGTTGTCGGCAGCGTTGCTGGCGTTTTCAGCTGCATTGGCAGCAGCGTTGGCAGCGTTTTCAGCGCCACCCGAGCAAGCAGCAAGGCCGAGCGAAGCGGCGAGAACCAGCGAAAGAGCAATAGACTTGGACATGGGCGCACCCCTCTGAAAGAAAAACCGGAGCAGGCCAGCCTCGGAGACAGGTCACCCCCCTATCGAGCCTGCGGAATCCACCCCTAATGCGTCGTTTGGGTCAACGCAATGGCAATACGTCGTTAACCATTATCAATGAACGCATGCTTTCAGCGCGTTGATGGCCCTGCACCTCTCTATTGACCAATATAAAGATATCTTTATATGCCACAACATGACGGCGGCCATCGATCTGTTTCGCGCTCTTGGTGATCCTACGCGACTGCGTGTGATGCATCTGCTGCGTGCAATGGAACTGGCGGTCGGCGAGATTGCGCAGGTCGTTGGCCAGAGTCAGCCGCGCGTTTCCCGTCATGTCCGCATATTGGTGGAAGCCGGGCTGGTCGACAAGCGTAAGGAGGGTAACTGGGTCTTCCTGCGTATCGGCAGGGGGGCGGGGGCAGCAGCCGTAGTCGATTTGCTGGACCGGTTGCCGGAATCGGAAAGCGACGCACTGTGGCGGCGGGCGGACCTTGCCCGGTTGGCAGCGGTCCGCAATGATCGTGCGCAGGCGGCGGATGAATATTTCGCAGAGCATGCCGATGAGTGGGATGCCATTCGATCGCTGCACGTGCCGGAGGCTGATGTCGAGGCGGCGATGCAGGCACTGCTGGCCGGAGAAGCGGTGGGACGATTGCTCGATATCGGTACCGGGACGGGCCGGATGGTTCAATTGTTTGGCGACGCGGCCGATCAGGTGACGGCGGTTGACCGCAGTCCGGACATGCTGCGGCTGGCACGGGCGAAGCTGCCCCATGCCGAGGCGGACAAATATGCCCTTGTAATGGGCGACTTCATGGCGCTGCCCTTGGATCCGCATTCCGCCGATACTGTGTTGATCCATCAGGTGCTGCATTATGCGCAGGAACCTGAAGGCGTGATAGCGGAGGCTGCGCGCGTGATGGATGCCGGTGCGCGCCTGCTGATTGCTGACTTTGCGCCGCATGAGCGCGAGGAACTGCGCGGGCGCGACCAGCACATGCGCCTTGGCTTTTCGGATGACCAAATCGCCGGCTGGTTTGAGGCGGCCGGCCTGGTGGTCGAGGATATTCAGACGCTGGCGGGCGGCGAGCTGACAGTGAAACTTTGGCTGGGACGTCGGCGTACGGCGCAGATCCTGCCTATCGAAGGACATATTCGCGCATGAAACCGACTTTGGGCCAGTTAGAGGAAGCACGGCGGGCGCTGAGCGCACCGTTGTTTGCGGATCTGGCGGGCGACGCTTCCGTGAGCTTCGAATTCTTCCCGCCCAAGAGCGAGAAGATGGAGGAGCAACTGTGGTCCGCCATCCAGACGCTCGCGCCGCTCGGGCCGCGCTTTGTTTCCGTCACTTATGGCGCGGGCGGGTCCACGCGTGAGCGTACGCACAACACGGTCGCCCGCATCGCCAAGGAAACGGACCTCGCTGCGGCGGCGCACCTGACCTGTGTGGCGGCCAGCAAGGATGAGATTGCCGAAGTCGCCGATGCCTATTGGGAAGCGGGTGTGCGTCACATCGTGGCGTTACGGGGGGATCCGCCGGTAGCAGGAGGTCGCTTCACGCCGCATCCGCAGGGCTATACCAGTGCAGCCGACCTTGTTGCAGGTCTCATCAAGTTGCATCCGTTCGAGATTTCGGTTGCGGCCTATCCGGAAACGCATCCGGAGGCGGAAAGTGCGCAGAGCGATCTCGACAATCTGAAGCGCAAGCTCGACGCGGGCGCGACCCGGGCGATCACCCAGTTTTTCTTTTCGCCTGACGCCTTCTTTCGGTTTCGCGATCTGGTCGCGGCGAACGGCATCGATGCGGAGATCGTACCCGGAATCATGCCGGTGTCGAACTTTGCCAGCACCAGGCGCATGGCGGCGATGTGCAATACGGCTGTGCCGGACTGGATGGCGCGGTTGTTCGAAGGACTGGACGACCACCCCGCTGCCCGGCAACTGGTGGCAGCGACCATCTCGGCTGAGATGTGCCGGCGGCTCTATGCCGGTGGCGTGCGTGAATTCCACTTCTATACGCTCAATCGCGCGGAGCTCAGCTTCGCGATCTGCCATCTGCTGGGCCTGCGGGCAAAAACGGATGCGCCGCAACTGGAGGCCACAGCATGAGCGCAGAACAGCAATTTCGTGATCTCGCAAAGCAGAAGATCATGGTGTTCGACGGCGGATATGGCACGTCGATCCAGAAATATGGGCTGACCGAGGCGGACTATCGCGGCGATCTGGACCTGGCCAAGGACCAGAAGGGCAATAACGATCTGCTGTGTCTGACGCGGCCGGACATCGTGAAGGCGATCCATACCGCCTATCTCGACGCGGGCGCGGACATGATCGAGACGAACACCTTCAGCGGTACGCGGATCGCCATGGCGGACTATGGCTGCGAGCATCTGGTACGCGAGTTGAACGTCGCGGCGGCGAAGATCGCGCGCGAATGCTGCGAGGAAGCGACGGCAAGGGACGGGCGTCCGCGCTTTGTGGCCGGATCGATCGGGCCGACGAACAAGACGCTGTCGATCTCCCCGGACGTCAATGATCCGGCCTTCCGCGAAGTCGACTATGACACGCTGAAGGCGCAGTATCGCGAGCAGTGCGATGCGCTTATCGAGGGCGGGGTCGATTTCCTGCTGGTGGAAACCTGCTTCGATACGCTCAACGCCAAGGCAGCGGGCATGGCCGCACGCGAGGCAGAAGCGGCAGCGGGGCGTTCGGTACCGCTGATGATGAGTTTCACCATTACCGACATGTCCGGCCGGAATCTGTCGGGCCACACCATCAACGCCTTCTGGTATTCACTACGGCACCTGAAGCCGCTGACCATCGGCGTGAACTGTGCATTCGGGGCGGATTTGCTGCGGCCCTATCTGGCGGAGCTGTCCAAGACGGCGGATACGCTGATCCTGGCCTATCCTAATGCGGGGCTACCCAACGAACTGGGTCAGTATGACGAGTTGCCGGACACGACCGCGAAGCTGATCGGCCAGTGGGTGGACGAGAAGCTGGTGAATATGGTCGGTGGCTGTTGCGGCACCACGCCGGCGCATATCGGCGCGATCGCGAAGGCGGTGGCGGGGCATGCGCCACGCGTGGCGCCGGAACTGCCGGTGGTGACGCGGCTTGCCGGACTCGAACCGATGCATATCGCCGCTTAACGAATATCGTCATCTCAGCGAAGCTGGGATCGCGTGCCTTGACTGGGCCCACTACAACTCGGGGAGACCCCAGCTTTCGCCGGGGTGACGACATAAGATGACTACCAACTCGACCGCCAGCTTCGTCAATATCGGTGAGCGCACCAACGTCACCGGATCGGCCAAATTCAAGAAGCTGATCATGGCGGGCGACTATGCCGCAGCCGTCGACATCGCGCGCAGCCAGGTGGAAAATGGCGCGCAGATTGTTGATGTGAACATGGATGAGGGCCTGCTCGACGCCGAAGCGGCGATGGAGACGTTCCTGAAGCTGATCACGGCCGAGCCGGATATCAGCCGCGTGCCGGTGATGATCGACAGCTCGAAATGGAGCGTGATCGAGGCGGGGCTGAAGTGCGTATCGGGCAAGCCGATCGTCAATTCCATCAGCATGAAGGAAGGCGTCGACCAGTTCCTGGAGCATGCGCGCAAGGTGATGGCCTATGGCGCGGCCGTGGTCGTCATGGCGTTCGATGAGACCGGGCAGGCGGACACCAAGGACCGCAAAGTCGAGATTTGCGAGCGCGCCTACAACATCCTGATGGAGATCGGTTTTCCGCCCGAAGACATCATCTTCGATCCCAACATCTTCGCGGTGGCGACGGGGATCGAGGAGCATAACAATTACGGCGTCGACTTCATCGAGGCATGCAAAGAGATCAAGACGCGCTGCCCGCACGTCCATATTTCCGGCGGGCTTTCCAACCTGTCGTTCAGCTTTCGCGGCAACGAGCCGGTGCGCCGGGCGATGCACTCCATCTTCCTGTACCACGCCATTCCGGCGGGCATGGACATGGGTATCGTCAATGCGGGGCAGCTCGACGTATACGACACGATCGACTCGGAACTGCGCGAGGCGTGCGAGGATGTGATCCTGAACCGCACGCCCAAGGACGGTGGCGATGCGACCGAGAAGCTGATCGCCATCGCCGAGAAGTTCAAGGGTACGGATGCAGGCGCGGACAAGGCTGCCGAGGAATGGCGCGGATGGTCGGTGCAGAAGCGGCTGGAGCATGCGCTGGTCAAGGGCATCGACATGTACGTGGTCGAGGATACGGAGGAATGCCGCCTGACCGCCGATAAGCCCATCGAAGTGATTGAAGGGCCGCTGATGGACGGTATGAACGTGGTCGGCGACCTGTTCGGATCGGGCAAGATGTTCCTGCCGCAGGTGGTGAAGTCCGCGCGCGTCATGAAGAAGGCGGTGGCGCATCTCCTGCCCTTCATCGAGGCGGCGAAGGAGCCGGGCGCGAAGGGCAAGGGCAAGATCATCATGGCGACCGTGAAGGGCGACGTGCATGATATCGGCAAGAACATCGTCGGCGTGGTGCTGCAGTGCAACGGCTTCGAGGTGATCGACCTGGGCGTGATGGTGCCGTGGCAGGACATTATCAAGGCCGCGAACGAGAATGACGCGGACATGATCGGCCTGTCCGGCCTGATCACGCCGTCGCTGGACGAGATGGTGACAGTGGCCGAGGAGATGCAGCGCGCGGCGATGACGATGCCGCTGCTGATCGGCGGCGCGACCACATCGAAGGTGCATACGGCGCTTCGCATCGACCCGGCGTTCAAGGGGCCGGTGGTGCATGTGCTGGATGCGAGCCGCGCGGTGGGCGTCGCGACGGCGCTTGTCAGCGAGACGCAGAAGACCGACTTCGTCACGAAGACGAAGGATGACTATGAGCATGTGCGCGTCGCGCGCGCCGGCAAGGGACAGAGCGCGCTGCTGTCGATCGAGGATGCGCGGGCGAACGCTTTCGAGATTGACGAGACGCTGAAGGCGCCGCGTCCGCGCCTGCCGGGCGTGCACAGTTTCAACGATTGGGATCTGGCGGACCTGCGCAACTATATCGACTGGACGCCCTTCTTTCGCGCGTGGGAACTGGCGGGCAATTATCCCGCGATCCTGGACGACGAGATCGTGGGAGAAAGCGCGACCAGCCTGTTCAACGATGCGCAGAAGATGCTCGATCGCATTATCGCGGAGAAATGGCTGACGGCGCGGGGCGTTGCCGGGCTGTGGCCGTGCGCGCGCGAAGGCGATGACATCATCGTCCATATGGACAATGAGGATCATGTCCGCCTGCCGATGCTGCGCCAGCAGATCGCCAAGCGTGAGGGGCGGGCCAATATGTGCCTGGCCGACTTCATCAGTGCGGATGGCGACTGGATCGGCGGCTTCGCGGTGTCGATCCACGGCATCGAGCCGCATCTGGCGCGGTTCAAGGCGGCGATCGACGATTATTCCGATATCCTGCTCAAGGCGCTGGCGGACCGTCTGGCGGAAGCGTTCGCCGAGCGGCTGCACCATTATGTCCGCACGGCGCTGTGGGGCTATGCCGAGGGCGAGCAGCTGACCAACGAGGCGCTGATCAAGGAGCAGTATCGCGGTATTCGTCCGGCGCCCGGCTATCCGGCCTGTCCCGAACACAGCCTGAAGCCTATGCTGTTCAAGATGCTGGACGCGCATCACGCGACCGGCATTTCGCTGACGGAGAGTTTCGCGATGCTGCCGACGGCGGCGGTCAGCGGTTTCTACTTCGGGCATCCGCAGGCGGAATATTTCGGTGTGGCGCGGGTCGGGCGGGACCAGCTGGAGGATTATGCCGCGCGGCGTGGGGTGGACCTTGCAACGGCGGAGCGGTGGTTGCGGCCCAACCTGGACTAACGCCCGAGCCGATTGAGGACAGTGTCGAACACCGCTTCCGTTTCGATTGCCGCCTTTTCCCAGCTGAAGCGGGTTGCATTGGCTTGCGCCCGCGCACCCATCGCGGCGGCGTAGTCGGCATCCTGATAGAGCCGCGCAATGGCGTCCGCCAATGCTGCAGGAGAGCGTGGATCGAAGAAGGCAGCGCCTTCGCCCGCGACTTCATGCAGAACAGGAATGTCCGAGCAGATGACGGGCAGGCCGAAGCTGTGCGCCTCCAGGATGGGTAGGCAGAAGCCCTCCACCAGCGACGCATTGATATAGGCGGCGGCCGCACCATACAGCGCGGCGAGTTCCGCATCCGACACCGGTCCGATCGCGGTCACGGCGGCATTGGGGTACTTTGCGAACAGGTCCGGCAGGGCGCCGATGTCATCGCGACCGGCCAGCGCCACACGCGGGCGAATGCCACGCGCTGCCAGCATTTCCAGCGCCTCGAACAGGACGCCGACATTCTTGTTGGGCGTGATGTTCGCAACCATCAGGCCGAAGAAATCGTGCTGGATACTTGTCGGCCGGACTTGTGTGTCGGGAACGGCCATGGGCGAGGCTTCGTGAACGACGACCGTTTTTGCGGCGATGTCGGGATAGGCGGCGACGGCGGCATCCCGCGTTGCGTTCGACACCGCGACCAGAGCGCCGGAACGGCGGAAGGACGCAGCCGTGCCGAACTGCCATTGCAGGCGCTTTGCCATGCTGTGCAGTTCCGGATGCGTTACGCGATACAGGTCGTGCAGCACCACAACACTGTCGGCCATGCCCCATAGCATCGCCGTGGGTTGGGGATGAAAGATGAGCGACGCGCCAAGCCGTTTCCGCAGTTTCTGAAGATCGCGGGCATTGGCGATGAGCATGCGGCTTTCGTTGAGCGGCACCGTCCGTTCGACAATGGGAATGCCTAACGCCCTGATGGCTGGAGGCAGCTTTTCCTCATGCCAGTTCGTCGCCAGCACATAGTCGTGGCGGCCGTGCCGTACGAGCGCTTCCAATATACGCCAGGCGTATATGGAAATGCCAGTGAGCTTGTCCGGCAATGGGGTCGCGTAACTGAAGAGAATGCGGGCCATCGGGTGTTAAAGGTCCCCCAGGGGCAGTGATCGGCCTCCTCTCCGGCTGCGTGCTTCCCCGGAAAAGCCGTCATCGTCAAGGCTTTCGGCCAGGTTGCTTGCGAACCGGGCCCGGAATGGGTCAAGATGCGTTCTTGTCGCGCGCCGTTCATCGTAGGGCCTCTATAGTTACTGCATGACCATCGATCGCCGCGAGCTTCTTCTTTCCGCTGCCCTTGGCCTTGTCGCCGCCGCGCGGCCGATGCGCGCGCTTGCCGCATCTGAGGTGGAGCGTGTCGATAGCCTGATCGCCCGGATGACCGTCGAGGAAAAGGCGGGGCAGATGACATGTCTGGCGGACAGTTTCCGGCCCTATAATCCACCCAATCCGCAAGTCGGCATCCAGGACGAGAAGCGGCTGGCGGTGGAAATCCGGAAGGGGCGGGTCGGGTGCTTGTTCAACGGCATCGGCGTGGAAGGCGCGCGGCGGGCGCAGGATATTGCGCTCAAGGAAAGCCGGTTGGGCATACCGCTGCTGTTCGCTGGCGATGTTATCCATGGCCTGAAAACCATCTATCCGGTACCGCTGGCGGAAGCATCCAGTTTCGATCCTTCACTGGCTGAACGCACAGCGCGCGCAGCGGCGGAGGAGGCCACCGCGGCGGGCCTGCACCTTACCTTTGCGCCGGTGGTCGACGTGGCGCGGGACCAGCGCTGGGGACGCGTGGTCGAGGGAGCGGGAGAGGATGTTTATCTGTCCGGCCTTTTCGCGGCGGCGCGGGTGCGAGGCTTTCAGGGCAAAAACCTGCGGCGCGACGACAGCCTGCTGGCGTGCGCCAAGCATTTCGCCGCCTATGGCGCGGTCGCTGCGGGCCTGGAATATGGCAATGTCGATATTTCCGACGAGACGCTGCGCGAGACGCATCTACCGCCGTTTCGCGCAGCATTCGACGCAGGCGCGCTGACGACCATGGCGGCGTTCAACGAGATCAATGGGGTGCCGGCCACCGCCGATCGCGAACTGCTGACCGATCTGTTGCGTGGCGAGATGGGGTTCCGCGGTTTTGTAGTGTCCGACTACACGGCCGATGAGGAGCTTATCGCGCATGGCTATGCTGTGGACGGCCGGGATGCGGCGCGACTGGCGGTGCTGGCGGGCGTCGATATGAGCATGCAGAGCGGCCTGTATGTCAAATATCTGCCAGAACTGGTGCAGTCTGGTGCCGTGCCCATGGGTACGCTCGATGTTGCGGTACGTCGCATCCTCTATGTGAAGACGGCGATCGGGCTGTTCGAAAATCCCTACAGGTCGCTCGATCCCGACGCGTGGAAGGCGAGGGTGGCGACGCCAGCACGCCGTACGCTGGCGCGGGAA
>Ga0075012_10000876_pt1 | contig 31632 bp, 14 predicted proteins | sample All_14_2_FD_71474 | JGI IMG/M metagenome (GOLD analysis project Ga0075012, IMG submission 71474) | Freshwater microbial communities in response to fracking from Pennsylvania, USA - Allegheny Zone_MetaG_DW_15 | ecosystem: Environmental > Aquatic > Deep subsurface > Groundwater > Drilled...
AAACTAAATTGTTAGTTTTTAGTGCCGCATACTCCTTTGCCACCTTTCCCACTCATCTTCAAACTAAACTGCTCCTTCTTCAGCAGCCAATCTTCTTCCCTACCAGCGCCCTCAATCCGTTGTCCAGCCCCAACAGCAGCACAGGCCTGCGCCATACCTCTACCCTTCCCCACTCCACCATCTCGGTTCAGTTTCGCAATTTTAGCTAGAAAATCCTGAACGTTCATCACTTTAGGCTTACAGGTTTTAGCGGGCAGCGAGGTAGAGCGAAGACTTTCCAAGTTTTGAAAACTTGGAAAGTCTGTGGCCCAGTCGCAGCCCTCGGTTTCATTGCAGTTTTCTCCAGTATGTGCGTTTGGTATTCTTCAACTAGGCGTGCATCAACAAAGCGGCTGCAAGAAACAAAAGGGGTTTGACATGTCAAAATTTTGGGGAGCATCGTTGTCAAATTTTTCCCACACAGCGCTCGCTTAGGCCAAGCTTTGCGGGCCGGGAAGCATCCTTTGACAAAAATCACCAACCAGTGCGCTGCCAGCGAAAACGAAGCTACCTGCCTTTTTTGCCACACTCCCGACACTTGCGCCATTTCCCCAGCAATCCCCTTCCCGGCGCATTATCTTTGGCAGCGACGACTATTTTTCACCTAAACTCTCCTCGTATGAAAAAGACGCTTACGCTTTGTCTGTTGGTGGCCAGCCTGGTGCAGGGCTACGGGCAGTTCCAAGGTTCCTTTGTTTACAGCGAATTGCTTCCTTGCCCTTATGACAGCAACACGATGGTGGTTGGATACAAGTTCTGGGACATGTACCAGACATTGGACGGCAACTGGAACGGACCGATAGACAGCACGATTTGCATCCGCTTGAAAACCGACCCCATTGAGGGCATTGACTTGCTGACGGTTGACCTTTCAAGACCCATCTTCTTCCGCTATAAATTCACGGAAGGTAACAAGGTATTGCTGGAGCCTGATAGATTGTACAACGCTTATGCCGGAACGATTGCCGCTGGCAACAATTATGTGGAATTCCAAGGGGGAACGGACTGTCCCGGGAATATATGCTCCGGCATATTTGTCGGCATCGAAATTCCTGACGAAACAGGCAGCGCTACCACCATGCGCTGGTACACAGATATTGCCAATAATGGTTTCCTTTATGGGGATTTCCAGACTTGCATGCCCACGGAGTATTTTGCAAACAATTACCTGCGGGAGTTCATCATTAAACTGTTTCCCGCTCCCAACGCTACTCCCGACATGAAATTAAAGATGGGATATGCCAATATTGACGACTTCTTTGGCTTTGCTTATGTAAATGAAGTCATAGCTCCGCAGTCCACCTATATTGATACGAGCTATAATGTTCCCATCTATATGACAGCCGACCCAAACAGCGGATGGGGCGGCCCCAATTATCTGCTCCATTTTACCGATACCACCCTCTACCCTAGCGCCGCCACACCGTCCTATGTGGAGGGCCGCCCGGAGGTCAATACGCCCGACCCGCAGACGATTAATTTGATAGTGGAGAATTGGGAGACCTTGGTGCCGCAGCCCTTTGCCTTCCTGCGTGGCGGCCTGGTGGAGGGCAGCGACAGTGTACGGCATCATTTGAACCTCATCAATAATGGCGGTGATATATGCATGAGCGGCATCATTGATTTTGCCTTCGGCGAAGACACCAAATACCTCCATGCTGGCGGCCATGTGAATATGGAGGGCATGAATTCCTGCATGATGTTCCGCAATGGCGGTGCATTGGAGTTAGCGGAAGGTGTCACCATGCAATATGGGCAGGATGGCCGGGGCATCCTGGCGCTGCGCTCTGGCGGGCAGATGGTCATGGGCAGGGGCAGCAGCCTGCTGTTCGATGGGGTGCTATGGCTACAGGGCATCCCGACGGCGAAGCATCCCGACCCGCAGTTTTACCTCGACCTGAAGCCAGGCAGCAGCCTCGTCCTTGGGGAAAGGGCCAATGTGCTGAACGCCAACAGCACCGCCCCCAACGTGAAGCTCAATGTGTATATGAACGGCGGTACCCTCGACGACAGCCAGCTCAATCCGGCGGCCCGGCTGCTCATCCACCGCATCTACCCCAAGCCAGCGAAGCGCTTTGCGGAGAACGTGCAGGTGCTGAACAACCCGACGCTGGGGCAGTTCCACGTGGACTATGTTTCCATCGGCCAAGAAAAAGTGAAACTGGAAGTACACGATTTGCAGGGCCGCCTCGTCTGGTCGAAAAGCTTCGACACGGTGCAGGGGCATAATTCCCTCGACGGGGAATTCGGCGCTGCGGCGGCGGGGGTTTACGTGGCCACGCTGTCCGCCAAGGGCGGGCAAGTGGCGGTGAAGCTGGCTAAATTCAACTGAGTTGAACATAGACTGTGGTAGTCCGTTGTTTACGCAAAAGCAACAAAAATCAATTTGGGGGGCACGGCGAAGGTCGTGCCCTCTATCGTTTATGGCGAGAGTGTTTACAAAAGTGTGTCACGCAACGCCGCAACAAGCGCAACGTTTTGATAACCAATTCGTTGCGCTTGTTGCGGCGTTGCGTGACACAGAATAGCGAACATTCTCTTTATGGCTTTTTGCCCAAAATAAGCCGTTCCCCGCCTGCTACCTGCTTTTGATACCCTGCCCGATTCAAAGCTCAGCCGCAACTATAATCCTATTGCACCCTAAATAAGCCTGTTTAGCACCTCAGGTTATCTAGTGAATTTCCAAACGAACAGAGCAGCTTTTAGAAACTGCTTTAACAATCAAGCTATGACTACCTTCCGGATCGTGCTATGGTTTTGGGTGCAGCAAATTAGTTGGGTTAATCCTACCTAAAATTCACTATTTTGTGGGCTAAATCAAAGCAAATTACAACAGCTAAATCTAAAACACAGCATGAAAAATCCATTGGCACGCTTAATCATCGCCATCATTTTGCTCCCCACTTCCCTCTTTGCCCAATTCTTCCAATTGGACACCCTGCAAGTAGCTTGGGAAAAAAGGGGAGACTTGCCTGACGGGGCTTTCCAATATGCCAAAAACGGGGATACGGTCTTTGCAGGCACTTATTCCGGCCTTTTCAAATCAGCGGACAATGGTGACAATTGGCAGCAAATGACCAACCTGCCTGCCGAAGATACTCGGTCTGTTTTTATGCAGGCCAATCTAATCCTAGTCGTACAGCTCCGCATTCATTATGATAGTTTAGGAAATGAATACCATGCATTTGACCTCTACCGCTCAGCAGATGGAGGACTGAGCTTTGGGGCTGCCCTAAATTTTGTGGACGAAAATGCTTGCAGCAATTGCGACAGCTATTCCTTTCATGAAATCATTCGGAAACCGGACGGCACACTTTACTTGCTGTACCGCTCCTTCAATAATACAACTGGCTTTGCCTATTTCGCCAAATGGAGCAGCGATGACGGGCAAACATGGCAAGATACCGCTCCTTTTCAACCTGCCTATTTGTGCCTGAATGGCAATACCACTTATGCTACTTTAAAGGATACACTGTACGTATCTCAACAGGCTGATTTTTCGGATGTACAGAAGATTTTCCTGCCGCAGCAAACCACTGGGCCAGCTGTTTATTTTGCGAACGGGAAGCTTTATCTGCGGGCAGAATGGTCATTGATAAAAAGCTCTGACGATGGCGGTCTAACTTGGACTGACCTTTCTCCCCTACCTTCTGACTTTGGGATAATCGAAACATTTGGCAACGACCTTTATTATTATGACTATACCGATGAAACAATATGGAAAGCTGATGATGCTTCTTTGTCCAATTGGAGTCCCGTTTATACTAGTGCTTTTGATTTTCAAAAAACCATACTAGGATATGATGCATTTGGCAATACCATTTTCGTCTCAGGGTATGGGGGCCTGACCTACCGCTCCACCGATGGCGGTGGTACTTGGGAAATTAAATCCGATGGCATGGATGGAGGCGGTTTCACAAACGCAAACTTCGCTCTGGTAGGTGATGAAATTTGGGCGTTGGGAGCAGACAACGCCATCTTCCACTCCTTGGATGACGGGCTAAGCTGGCAATACTTGGCTTCGCAAAGTTTGGAAGAAACGCTGGATGCAGTAGGCATGAAAAAAGGCGACTATATCGCCAATATATTCGCCCACCAGGGCAAAGTATATGTGGTGGCCAATGCTGATACCACCCGTCTGTTGCGCTCCGATGACGGAGGGCTTAATTGGAAGGCTTGCGCTTCGCCCGACAAACACGTTTTTGGCATCTTAACGAGAGGCTTTGACAATCGCCTATTTACCCAAGGTCTAGGAGCTTCTATTTTATGGTACTCTGATGATGAAGGGGAAAATTGGCAATCCATCCCTACCCCTAGCGGCATTGATTACACGGTGATAGGTGATACCATTGTGGTTGTTCAATTTGCGGGAGGGAGCGATTATCCCATCAAAATATCGAACGATTTAGGTGCGAACTGGCAGTCTGCCAATTTACCCTTGGTTGATGTTGAAGCGGTGTTTTACAAAGATGGCAAACTGATCGTGGAGGGCGATGGTGGGGTATTCCTCAGCACCGACAGGGGGCAGACTTGGACGCAAACGGGGCAGCCATTCCCTCATGTCATCCAAAATCAGCCGCCTTATGAAGTTATCGTCCCATATACATATCAGGATGGGGTTCTGTTTACCTCCCATGTTATATACAACCCAAATCCAGCCCCCGGCATCACGCATTTTGATATGCTTGTCTCAGGCGATTTTGGGGAATCCTGGAGCCTGCTCCCATTGCCACAAAACAACGATGAATACTTTATAAAAAACGGCATGCTGTATTCTGCCAGTTCTTATGGCCTATGGCGAACGCCCCAGCAAGACCTGTTCGATCAGCTTGATTTTGTGCAAAATAACGGGACCGTAAACGGCCATGTATTTTATGATATGGACGGGGATTGCACGTATGGGCCTGGTGACTTGCCTTTCGCCGGAAAAGTCGTTGAGTTCTCCCCTGAAAATGCATTTGCCGTGAGCAATGCATTGGGGGAATTCCAAGTTGGATTGCCGCCCAATACCTACGAGGCCAGTTTTACGCCAACGCCTTATTTTGACTTTTGTGAAAACCCGCCGATTGCAGGCATTTTGGTTTCGACAAACAGTGTTTTTTCATTGGAAATACCCTTAAAGCCGATTCCCGGCATTTATGATTTAGAGGTTTTCATCACGGCCCTAACGCCAGCGAGACCAGGGTTTCCAACCTATTACCAAGTCAATATCTTCAACCGGGGCACGGAACCTGTATCCGGGGCGGCGCTAACCTTCGAATTCCCGCAGAATAACTTGAGTTTCATGGGCAGTACCCCCATTGCCAGCTTGAATGGCGGAACTGCAACCATCCCCCTTCCTGACCTTGGTTTTGCTCAATCTACTGCTGTCCAACTGCATTTATTAACAGCGAATACGGTGGCATTGGGAACACAAATACTGGTTCATGCAACAGCCACTCACCCATTTACCGAAATGACGCCCGATAACAATGAAGCATTCCATTCGCAGCGAGTGGTAGGCAGTTTTGACCCCAATGACAAGACTTCTTACCCCAGCGAAAACATCCTGCCGCTCACCGCCAACGAAATCCAATATCTCATCCGTTTCCAAAACACAGGCACCGACACCGCCTTTAAAGTAGTGGTTTTGGATACTTTCGATACCCGTTTCGACCTACTAACCTTGGAAACCATCACCGCTAGCCACCCCTTCGAAATGCAGTTCCGCACTCCGCATGTGGTGGCGTGGGTGTTCTCGGACATCCTCCTGCCGGACAGCTCCACCAATGAAGCAGGTAGCCACGGCTTTGTGCATTTTTCCATAAAAACAAAAGGCGATATAACCACAAACGATACGCTTCGCAACACCGCCGCCATATACTTCGATTTCAATGAACCGGTTATCACCAACGAGGCTGTGGATGCAGTGCAAAAAGGCATTTTTGAGCAAACAGACTCGGTAACGCTTTGCGCAGGAGAGGAATATAGCGGCTCCATATATTTTGAAAACACCACGCTCGTGGACAGCCTCATCGGGGAAATATGGGACAGCGTTTTTGTCACTGAAATAACCGTGCTGCCAACATATACCCTCGAATTAGACACCGCATTGTTGCCTGGCGAAACATACAATGGTGTGGCTATTTTTTCGGATACCGTTTTTATTGAAAACTTATTGGCGCAAAACGGTTGTGACAGCACCGTCACCACCCATATTTCCCTGCTGACGGGAACGGACGATAAATGGGAAAATGAACTTGGACTGAAAGTCTTCCCCAACCCCACCAGCGGCGAATTTTCCATCGAAATGAACTTGCCCAAAATGGGCGGGGCGGAGGCCATGAAACTCAGCATCGAAGCCATTGACCCCATTGGCCGCAGGATAAAATTGATAGCTGAAAACGACTTGTTCCAAATGGGCAAACACCGCTTAAAAGTGAATGCCAGCCAATGGCCAAGCGGAATTTATCTACTGCGTTTTCAGGTACATGAGGTTTCCATTTTCAAAAAAATCATCAAAGTATAGCACAATCCGCTTGAATTATCGCTCTCGGGTACATTCCTGTTCTTGAGAAATAACCAAGACAAGCTTCGAAAAAATGGTGGCTTTCTACGCCAGACCTATGAATTTTATCTTGGGAAACGCTGAAAATTGAGGTTGCGATGATAATGTTGAAAAGGTAGCTTTACAGCGTGTTTTCAGTACCACTTAAAAAACAAGGCTTATGAACAAGTTACTCCCTACCCTCGTCCTAGGTTTTTTCTTCCTATTCTTTTCAAGTATGAAAGCCCAAAACTGCACGGGTAATCTCCTCACCAACCCTGGCTTCGAAGACGAGTTCCAGGACTGGGGCATCCTCAACAATGCCGTGCTCAGCACAGACGCCAACACGGGCGCCAAGGCGGTGAAAATTGCGGCAGGCTCCAACCGCATCAACCAAGCTTTTCCAGCCACGCCCGGCATTATGTATTCCCTGAAGGCCATGGGGAAATCAACCACGTCAGAATGGCCTGGCGGCGTCGCCATCAAATTTCTTAACAGCAGTTGGACGCCCATTGGTGAATTGACTGTCGGCAATGCGCTGACTTCGAGTTACTCACAAATTGGCCCTGTCAACTTGGTTGCCCCGCCCAACACTGCCTATATAGAGGTCTCTATTTTTTCCTCCCTTACAACCGATTTATTGGTGGACGATGTTTGCTTGTTGACAACGGGTGGCGGAAATCCTTGCAGCATTGCTTTCATAGCTGCCACCATCCCGGTTTGCAATGACAGCGGCACCCCCGATGACCCCGCCGACGATACCTTTACCACGTCTATCAGTTTCAGCGGCAACGGCACAGGCTGGACGGGCAACTTTAACGGACAGACCTACAGCGGAATGTACGGGCAACCCGTGCTTCTAGGCCCATTTCTAGTTAGCAATGGTGGTTTTTATTGGACGGCTCGTGACAACGATGACCCAGATTGTATGGCAAGCGGTTATACTGTCTCCCAATCGCCTTGCTCCAATGGCAGCGGCAGCACACTCCCCGATTTTAGCGCCTTCTCTTGGAACAACTTCGTCATGAACCCCGCCAACCCGGGCTCGACCATCTTTGCGCCGGGGGCACAGGTTTGCATCCCACAGAGTGACCTGCAAGGTGTAGCAGCGACATCGTTTGTGCCTACAAGCCCGCTCTCAATCGCACTGTACCTGTCCACTGATAACACCCTGAGTTCGAACGACGTGCATTTCGCCACCGTTCTTCAGAACTACAACAACGTTCTGAACACCGGGGCCTTGTTCGGCGAGGGTGGGAACGGCTGTGCGAACTTCCCGGCCAACATACCCGACGGCTCCTATCGGATTTTAGCAAAACTCGACCCGAACAACGTCCTACCAGAGGCCAACGAGAACAACAACGTTTTCGACATGATAGGCATCAGCATCCAATTGGGCGGGGGCGGCGGCCAGATTGACCTCTCCCTTGTTGCGCAGCAACTCACCGCCAGCCCCGCCCAATGGAGCAACTACCCCGTGAAGCTGACCATCAGCAACGCCGGGCCACAAGCCGCCACAGGCGTGAAGGTCAAATTTGCGAAGCCAACAGATGTCGTCTATGTTGGCGGCAATGAGTTCACCGCTTCACAGGGCAGTTTCAACCCGAACGGCGACCAAGTGTGGGCGGTGGGCAGCATCCCCGCCAACGGCTCGGCCACATTGACGGTGAACTACTTTTTGCTGAACGCAATGGCGCCAGTGGCCTACGCTCAAGTGAGTGCCGCCAACGAAACGGACTCGGACAGTCAGCCGAACAACGGCACGCCGCCCATCCCCGTGCAGGATGACGAAGCGGCGACTTTGGGCGGCGGCGGTGGCCCAACGCCGCAGCCTGATTTAACGATTGCAGATTTGCAAATACCAAATGCTTCGGTAGCCGCTGGCGCAATCTTGAGTTACAACTTCGATGCAAGCAATGCAGGTACGGCTGCCGTGCCCGGCAATTTCACCATCAAATCGTACATCAGCACCGACCAGACACTGAGCGCCAACGACGTGCAGGACGGCACCATCCAAACGGGCAATTACGTCGCTGGCTTTGCTGCGCAAAACGTGCCGGGTGCTTCAACGATACCCGCCAATTTGGCCGCAGGCCCCTATTATTTGATAGTGAAAATAGACGGCGACGGCATTGTTGCTGAAAGCAACGAGAACAACAACACGGTGGTGAAGCCCTTCACGGTGACGGGCGCACCTATCATTTGCCAAGGTGACCTCATCCTCGAATCGCAGGCCGAGGTCAACGCCGTACCAAATTGTGCCATTATTGACGGCTTGCTTTGGATTCGTTCCCCCAACGGCTCGCAAGGTGCCTCCTCCGACATTACCGACCTCAGCCCATTGCTTGGCATCCAACAAGTGAACGGATTTATCACAATTGAAAACAATGACCAACTTTTCAACCTGCACGGGCTGGAGAATATCAAAAGCGCGGATGGTGTCGCTGTTGTGTTTTGTGAAAACCTGAACCAGGTGCATGCTTTTTCAGGGTTGACAGGAGATATGAAGGCCATTAATATTTTGAGCAATCCATCTTTGCTCACCGTTGATGGGTTTGAAGGCATCACTTCGTTGAGCATCGGCATAAATTTAACCACAAACACTTCCCTTCAAAACCTCAATGGCTTCTCCAATATCACCCAAATCGGTGGCGAGGTACATATTGGTGGCAATACTTCCCTGACCAGTATGCAGGGTTTGAACAAATTGACCAGTATCGGCGGAGGTTTTATCCTTGAAAATTGCGACGCACTTAAAACCCTGAACGGGCTGCAGCAATTGCAATCGGTGGGTTATTTGGCGCTTTCATCCAATGACCAATTAGAAGACGTGTCCGCTTTGGGTGCCTTGTCCACTGTACAAAACAGTCTATTCGTCAAAGACCATCCTTTACTTTCGGATTGCTGTGTTTTTTACAACTTATTGAATAACAATGGCGTAGGTGGCTTCATCACATTCGGGGACAACGCAGGCAATTGCAATGCGGCACAAGACATCCTCAACAGTTGTTCAGGAAGCACCGACCCCTGCGCTGCCATCACCATCACCCCCAGCCCGAACAAAATCACCATCGACGGGGCGAGTGCCCCCCACGTCCTCATCAAAGTCTTCAGGCCCAACTGGACGGTGGCCTACGAGTGCTTGGATGGCGCTTGTACAAACCCGACCGTAGTGAGCAACCTCGGCACGGGTAGCCACTTCGTGGAGGTGAAGCTGATGAATGCAGGATGGGATGAAATCTGCAAAAATACCCAGACGGTGGGCGTGAGCAATATTGCGGAACACGACGAGCGCCTGCGCCTCAACTTCGACAAGTTCTACCCAAACCCGACGGCCTACCTGACCACGATGGAATTGTACTCGCCCGTGGAGCAGGCCGCCACGTTGGACTTCTACGACTGCATGGGCAAGCTCGTACATACGCTGGACGTGCAATTGGACAAAGGACAAAACCTGATTGAGCAATTCGTTTTTGACTGGAAATCAGGCACTTACAATGTGGTGGCGAGGGGCGAGAAGACCGGGCTGCCTGCTTATGGGCGGTTCTTGAAGGTATGGGAAGAGTAATACCCTTGGCTTATTTGGTGCAGAAAAACAGTCCGCAACAGCTATATTTGCCAAATTGGGAAAACTCACCCGCCGCATTGATTACAATCACTGCGGCGGGTTTGCGTCATCGCTAATTTTGTCAAACACGTAATCCTGCGTATCGCCATGCAGCAGGGTTTCATTCCCACTCATCCTTAAAATTTCCGATACATGAACAAACTATTCCGCTCATGCCTTAGCGCATTCGCTGTATTGCTGTTAGCGTATCTTCCAGCAAGTGCAGTAGGTTTCGACCTAGCAGTGAGCATTTCTACCAGCAATCCCAATCCGGCCATCTACACCGACGTGCCCATCACAGTCATCGCCACCAACACAGGCACGACGGCGGGCACTGGCATCGAAATCCGGCTGCTTCAGTGTGGCGGCAATATCGGCGGCTTTGTGCAGGGCACGGGCCTCGTTTACGCTAGTACGGGCACTGCCAGCCTCGGCACTTGGGACTTTGTCAGCCAGCGCTGGACCATCCCAAGCTTGGCCGCTGGCCAAACGGCCACGCTGAACTTCACGCTGTTTGCCCTCACCACAGACCCTCGCAGTGTGAACGTTTTCACACAGTCAGCCACCACCCCCGACGTGGACTCCTCGCCCGGCAACCTGCCCATCGCCAATGGCAACTGGGTCTGTACCGACAACGAGGACGACGAGGACATATTGACATTGAACGGTGGCAGCGGCCCTCAGCCAGACATGAACCTCAGCAGCTTCCTCGCCGTGCAGAACAACGGGCAGGCGGGCAGCAGCGTGATCACGCCGGGCGCTCAAGTAGCGGCGGGCACACCCATCAGTTTCGTGGACCACTTGGCTTACCTGACCTTTCCGCAGCCGGTGCCCAGTTTCAATTCGGTGATAGCCGCCTACCTCAGCACTGATGCCACGCTCAGTGCCAACGACGTGCTCCTCACTTCTACGGCACTCAACATCAACGCCAATGTGCAGTCCTTCGGCTTCACGGAAGGCCCTTTCGGGGACGGCACCATTGCGAGCAACACCACGCCGGGCAGCTATTTCATCATCGTGAAATACGACGCCACCGACCTGCTGGCAGAGAGCGATGAGGCAAACAATTTCAAGACCCTGCCCATCGTCGTGACGGGCGGCAACCCCTTGCCGGACTTGTCGGGCATCCTGCATGAGTTCATCCCCGGCAACGTCTGCTTCACAGCACCAGGCCAGTCCTTCGGCTTTATATCCATGCAAATCAACAACATGGGAACGGCAGTGGCCACGGCCTTCAAGGTCAAGTTCTATTTCTCCACGGACAACGTGCTGTCGGCCAACGACGTGCTTTGGGTGACGGAGAACGTACCTTCGCTCGGCCTGTTCAGCAACGGTGGCCCGGCCTTCGTCAGTCCCACGCAACCCGTTCCGGCTAGTTTGCCGATGGGCCAATACTACGTCATCGTGACCATTGACGGCGACAACCAAGTGGCCGAGTCGAACGAGTCGAACAACACCATCACACCATTCACCGTGCAGATTGGCGCAGCTGACGTTACCATGCAAGGCGTCGCTGGCGTACCAGCCTCCGCCCCGGCGGGCAGCAGTTTCACCGTACAGGTGACGGCGAAATATGTCAGCAATGGCTTCTCCTTCCCAGCCGGAACAGGCTTTCCTGTGGATGTGGTGGTGACCGACGTCAGCCCCTTCCAGACCGTTGGCACGGTCAATTTCAACCTTAGCGAGTTCGCTTCTTCGAACACAGTGACGAAATCGGTTCAAGTGAACGTGCCAGCCACACTGGCCGTCGGTGCGCACAACTTTCGCTTTGCTGCCAACCCCGCTTTCTGCGAGCCAAAAGGTCCATCCAACTGGCAGGACAAGTCCGTTAATGTGACATCAGGCAGCGGCAGCGGCATTGACTTGGAACTTGCCATGCAGCAAAACACCGTCAACCCGGTCATTTACACCAATTACACCACCACGCTGACCCTCGTGAACAAAGGGCCACAAGCGGCAACGGGCGTGAAGGTGAAATGGATGAAACCCGCAAGCGTGGTTTACACCGGTGGCAATGAATTCACCGCTTCGCAAGGAAGTTTCAACCCGAACGGCGACCAGGTCTGGACCGTGGGCAACGTGCCCGCCAACGGCTCGGCCACCCTCACGGTGCGTTATTTCTTGTTGCAAAACGGCGCTCCGATTACCTACGCACAGGTCACCGCCGCCAACGAAACGGACGTGGACAGCCAGCCCAACAATGGCACGCCACCCACACCAGTTCAGGACGACGAGGCCAGCACGGGCGGCAGCCAACCGCCTGTTTTGACGCCGGATTTGACGATTTCGAACCTCATCATCACCAACTCGCCCGTGCAGCCGGGGCAGGTGCTGACCTATAATTTTGACTTGGCGAACATCGGCAACGGCAATGCCCCCGGTGATTTCAAGGTGAAGGCGTACATTTCGACGCAGGGTTATTTTGACCCAAATGGCTTTCAGGACGGCGTGGTGCCTACGGGCAATTTCAATGCTGGCTTCAGCGTGAGCGGCGTGCCGGGTTCCTCGACAATTCCCACCAATCTCGCAACAGGGCAATACTATTTGCACCTCTGGGTGGATGCCGAAGCGCAGGTGAGCGAGAGCAACGAATCGAACAACTATGCCACAGCGCCTTTTGTGATTCAAGCGAACCAGCAGCCGGGGCAATGCGACGACCTCGTAGGGCCGGGCCACATGGCATGTGTGGCCAATAATTCGGCGGGTAACCTGGAAATCCGCTACCTCGATGACAACAACGGCCAGTCCCTCGCCGTGCTCGACGGCATGGGCGATATTGCCTCGAACCAGTCGCTGGGTACTGTTTTTTACTCGGACAACTACCGTATCGAAAGCAATACGCTGAAAAAATACCACAACGTTGCAACGCTGGTGTACACCAAACCTATCCCAGCGGCATTGCTCAGCCAGTACGATGGGTTCTATAATTTCACGGAGTACAACGGCGGGTACATATTATTTGTGCTGAAAAACGGCAGTACCTACGCCATCAGGACGGATGCCGCTTTGGTGGTTCAACAGGCAGGGCCAATCAATTTGCAAGTTGCGGCTGGGAACGGTTTCGGCATCTACAATGTACTACAAGTAAGCCCTACCGAGGTGGCTTTTCTTTATTTCTCGCAATCCAACAATTACCCACAGGGAAAACTCTATTTGGCTGCACTCAACGGTAGCAGCCTGAGCCTGTTGTCCAATAAACTGCTTGCCAGCGACTATTTCTCTGGCGGCGGCTCCTTTTTCAACAATCCTTGCGGCGGATACACCGTCTATGTCAATACGATGCTCTACTTCTGTGTTCATGGCTCCTGCTATGCCAACAGGGTCGAACAAGGGCATTTCGCCAATGGCGAATGGGTAGTGGACAACTCCTACTCAGAAGCTGAAGTATCCACCTACGGCCAAGGCCACCGCAACCATTCCTGGACCTTGCGCACCTCGGACGGTGGCAACATCCTTGGCACGATGGACCAACAACTACCCATCAACCCGAACCCGCCCAACAACGTCATCCATTTGGAAAAAACACTGAATGGCTTAGTGGTGTGGACGAAAGACGTGACCGTGGCCAGCGCTGCCGCTGTGCGCCGACTCGGCTATACGGGGAACGAGTTGGTTTTCCTATCGGAAAAAAACAACGCCGTCTTCGTGGAAGCGCTGAGTTGCCTCGAAACGCCTGCACCACCGACGGGCTGTGCCGCCATCAACATCACGGCTGGCGCCAACAGTCTCACCATCGCTGGCGCAACGGCTCCGCACGTGCTCATCAAGGTCTTCAACCCGAACTGGACGCTGAAATCCCAGTGCCTTGACAACTGCGCCAACCCATTGACCCTCAACAACTTGAGCGCTGGCGTTTACCACCTGCAAGTCAAGTTGCTGGACGCTGGCTGGGGTGAAATCTGCTACCTGGAACAGGACGTGAGCGTGAACGGCTTTGGCGCTGGCGGCAGCACGAGCTTGGCACAAAAAGACAACCGCTATGCCCTCGTGTTGGACAAATTCTACCCGAACCCCAGCAGCTACGAGGTGACGGTGGACGTGTTTTCGCCCATCGAACAGGCTGCCACTTTGGATTTTTACGACCAGATGGGCCGGGCCGTCCACACGATGCAGGTGCAACTGGATAAGGGTAAAAACGCCATCCCCGTGCTTGTATTTGACTGGAAATCAGGCGCTTACAATGTCATCGCCCGTGGCGAGCAAACGCAATTGCCTGCCTACGGCAAGTTCTTGAAAGTTTGGGAAGAATAGTAACCTATCCACCTTCTCAAGAAAAACAACCCGATGGCCTTTGAAAGGCGGTCGGGTTGTTTATTTAAAGACAAATGCAGCACTTCAAACGGCTAGTTTTGCCACTAAGCTTGGTATATTGCTGCCGAAATTGAACATCACGCTTCAGAACCGTTTACAAAATCAAAAAATATCATGGCACTCAGCCCGACATCCCATCGTCATTTAGCCAGTTTGCTTGGCTTGGTTTTCCTCCTTTTTTTCCACTCAAAAACAAGTGCCCAGCCTGTGGGGCTGCCTTGGCAAGTTGACCCCGCCTGCGAAAGCATCATCACGAACGGCATAGCCGCCGTCACCTGCGGCACCTCCCAGGAACTACCACCCAACGAACGTTTCACCTTCGGCATGATGAACCTCAACGGCGTCATCCCCGCCGCTGGCCGGGTGGATATTAGCAGCCAAGTGCAGGCATACCACCACCCGTCGTGGCTCGTGGATTCCATCGGCAACGTCTTCGGCATCACAATGGACCGCTGCGGCAACACCTACGTCGCCGCCTCTTCCAATTACAGTTCGTATTTTCTGTTCAGCCAATCCATCATCCGCTACGGTGACATCGGCGGCGGTGCGGAGAGCGTGCAAGCGGCTGGAACGGTCTATAAAATTGATGGAAAAACAGCGCAGGCCAGCGTTTTTGCGGTGCTGCCGCAACAGGCTTACTCATTTTTCAACATCACCTGCGAGGGCCTTGACGCTGTGGCCCGGAACACTGGCCCCGGCCTCGGCAACCTCGTGTTCAGCCCCAGCACCAAGCAGTTTTATGTCACCAATTTCGAGGATGGGCGCATCTACCGCCTGGATGAAGACGGCCACATCCTCGACTCCTTCGACCCCTATTTTTATGACGACGGCGCAACGGGGCCACCAACCGACCTCAACGACATCCCCTACGGCATCACGGTCAATTCGGACGGCTCCAAGCTCTATTTTGGCACCTGTGGCTTTGTGGATGAAAACACTGGCCCCAAGCCCAAAATCTTCGCCCTTCCCCTCAACCCCGATGGTAGTTTCGTCGGCAACCTAAACAACACCTCGCTGCCAGCGGGCGCCACCTGGAACAATTTCACGGGCAACGAAGTGCTGCAATTCACGCTGGATTCCACCACTGCTTTCAAGGACGTGATTTCGTTTTCTGACCTCGAATTCACGCCCAACGGCCAATTGCTGGTGGGAGCACGGATGGGCTGTGAGGCAAGCGTTCACACTTCGTACAACCATGGCGGCATGGCTATTTTGCTATCGCAAACAGGCGGGGTTTACAGCAATTTTGTCGGCACGATTTACACTGGCTACGCCTCCAGTTTTGGCAGCAGCAACGAATGTTACGGTGGTGTGTCGGCGTTCAGCAGCCCGGTGGGGCCAGCCGTTCAGTACGCCATTTCCAGCGCCGATATTTTGATGGAGGAAGGCCCGCACGGCATTTGCCTCGTTCCAGAAAATGTTTTTGGTGCCCAAGGTGCCCCCGCCTCGCCCGCAGGCGCCATTTCCTACGGAAATATCAACGGTACGTTCTCCGACCCGAAAGGCGTTGGCGGCGATGTGAAACTGTTCGAGCAGTGCGATTGCAACGTGGTTTGCCCGACTGAAATCATTGCGTCAGCCAGCGAAACGCAGGCTTGCAGTGGCACGGCCATCAATCTGACATACTCCGTGAACGGCGGCAACGCCCCACTCAACCCAACTTGGACTGACCAAAATGGCACGGTCGTAAACCCAAACGATTTGGTACTGACGAACACCGACTGCGCCCTCACCAGCCTCACCTTCACGGTCACCGGCATCTGCGAGGAGGACTCCTCCATTGTGCTTTCAGACACCATCACCGTTCAGGTTTTTCCTTCGGAAATAGCGCCTTTCGTCACCACATCCGAGTCGGCTTGCGAAATCAGCCTGACGATTGACGCCGCCTGCGCCGACTATCTGACGCTGGTTGACCCACTGCCTGTCATCAGTCCCGGCGATTCGGGCACGGTGGTCGCAACGGTCATCACCACTGACCCGCTCCAGTGCGGCAGTGAACAGTTCGAACTCAGCTACAACTGCCCCGACTGCATAATCACCAATCTGGAAGCCACACCATTGGATTGTCAAGACACTACTTTTTTGGTGGAAATAAACTTGGAAGCCGCCACTGTCAGCGATTCGTTCACTGTCACCGACCAGAACGGCAACGACCTCGGCACTTTCAGCTACAACAACCTGCCCGTGCAGGTCGGGCCGCTGTACGGCGACAGCATCACCGCCTACACCTTGACCGTGGCGGATTTGGGCGTGCCGCAGTGCCTCAGTTCCATCACTCTCGACCCGCAGGACTGCCTGCCGAAATGCGGTTTCTTCGAAATGCCCAACGCATTTTCACCGAACAATGACAGCAAGAACGACAAGTTCTACCCGGTTAGCCTGTACGAATTCCAAGTGCTGGAATTCCAGATATACGACCGCTGGGGCAAGCTGGTGCATGACTCCACCGAGCCTTGGGACGGCAAAACTGGGGGCAAGGACTGCGCCTCCGAGGTATATGTTTACATCATCACCGTGGACACGTTTTGCGGCATTGAAAAACGGCATGGGGATGTGACGCTCTTGCGGTAGCCATTTTCAACATAGTTTTTTGTTTTTTGTCTTATACTTATCAAACGGTTGATTTGATAAGTATTAGGCAATGATGTGAAAGGTGAACCTGTATATTCGTGGTAATAAACCTTCATTGCAATATGAAAATCCAACACATTCTTTCCTTTGGCTTTTTCTTAATGCCTATTTTGCTATTTGCGCAGCAGGAACTGCCACTCAATTTGCAGTTCCAATGTGCTTCCGATGAAATGATGCAGGCCAATCCAGCGCTCCAAGCAAAACAGCAAGCATTAGAGCAGTTTTTAATCAACAAGAAAACGGTTGGCAACGCAAAAACAACTGCACCTCCATACGTGCTGCCTGTTGTGGTGCATATCATCCATAATAATGGGGCAGAGAACATCCCAGATGCACAAGTCATCACTGCTATCGAACATTTGAACCAAGCATTTGCCCATGAGGGATATTATGCGCAGCAAGGCGATGGTGTGGATACGGATATTAAGTTCTGCCTCGCCCAACGTGACCCTGACGGAAATGCCACGACTGGCATCACCCGCACCGTTTCAACGTTGACGGATATGACGATGGAAAATGACGATTTAACCTTGAAGGACCTTAACCGCTGGGACCCGACTCAGTACGTGAATGTTTGGGTTGTAAAATCAATCGGCAGCCTGTCTAACGGCTCCGGAGTGGTGGGGTATGCCTATCTCGCCTCTGCGCATGGTGCCCCGTACGACGGAGTGGTTTGCGAAGCAGTTTTTTTTGGCTTGGATGCAGCTAAGGACGCCGTCTTGATACATGAAATTGGCCACTACTTGAATCTATATCACACATTTCAGGGAGGATGCCCCAATGATAACTGTCAAGAAAATGGCGACTACGTCTGCGATACTCCTCCAGACCAAGCCACCCATACCAATTGCTTTTTTAATTCTTGCAGCACAGATGCCGCTGATGCCAGTGCCAATAACCCTTTCAGCAGCGATGTGAATGACGCGACGGAGAATTTCATGGACTATTCACCTTTTCAATGTACCGCAATTTCACCGAGGGACAAGGCAGTCGCATGCGGACGACGATAGAAGAAATTCGGAGCAGCCTGCTGGAATCCCAGGGCTGCAAAGACCCCTGCACTATTCCTATTATTGCTGCATTTTCAGCTTCAGCGACAACAGTTTTTACAGGAGAATCTGTGGTATTCACCAACCAGAGCTTTGGTGCAAGTACTTATGAGTGGAGCATTAACGATAGCGTTTTTTCCAACCTTCCCAGCCCATCCTATACTTTTCAGGAAGTAGGTTTTTTTGAAATCAAATTGCGTGTTAACAACAGCGACCCAAATTGCGAGGCTATTATGAAAATGACTATCCACGTGAATTGCAGTGTACATGCTGGGTTCACTGTCAACTCGGAAGCCCTTGGGGTCGGCGAAATCCTTAACTGCACCAATACTACCATTGGTGTTTCCACTCAACAACAATGGTATATCAATGGGGTTGCAGTTGGTGACAACACGGACATGACCTACACTTTCAGCGTCCCTGGTTTTTACACGGTTTTATTGCAAACTGGCAACAGTTCCTGTGTGGATGTACATTCCATTGGCATTAACGTCACTGATCCGACAGGCTGCTCATTATATCAGGACGGCGTTTATTTAGAAATGAACGTGCAGGGATATAAGCCTATTTATTTCAATGATTTGCACCCTAATGGAACAATATACCGGGATTATTATGGCTCCAATAAATCCACTGTTATAAAAACTGACCTATTGGGCAACTTGATTTGGGCAAAAAACTACAATCACAACTTCGGCCGATACATGGTCACAGATGACGGCGGCATACTGGGCTACTTTTTTGGGGGCTATCTTGACGACCCCACATTTGTCAAGCTTTCCCCGGAAGGCAATGTGGAATGGGTCAATCAAATCACTTATTCTGTACCGCCGAATCTGTATTACCGCGCTATAGGCAATAAAGCATTTATTTTTTCCGAAAGTCTTTTCGACCCCTTCCAAGTCGTATTATTTGCTGAAGATGGCAGCGTGCTTTGGAACAAGTCCTATGAAACCTTGGATGGGCTGCACATGCAGGACGCATGTGCCTCCTATGACAATGCGGCGATTTGGATATCGGGTAGCAGTTGGATCAGCACCGATGGGGGGGTTATCCTGAAAATGGATAATCAGGGCAACCCCATTTTTATCAAAAAATTCTCTGCAAATCCTAGCGAACATGTTGAATTTACCTTTATCAAGGCTACTCCCGATAACGGATTTGTGGCCCTCGGAAGGGTAACGATGACCCCAAACAGCAACCTGCTGCTCGTAAAAGGAGATACAAACGGCAATATTCAGTGGACCAAAATGGTGGACCTAGAAGAAGTAGCATTTACTTGGCTTTTTGTAAAACCAGATGGAGGGTATTGGGTTGGCAGCCATACCTCAACGGCTTACAGGCCTGTCTGGTTGTCTTTTTCAGCTACAGGCGAGCTTTTATTTGCGAGAGAAACCTATCACGTGGACGGAACTCCAGCAGAAGTCAGGGCGGTTCGAAGCGTACTGGGAAAGCCTTTCGGCATGTTGAGGTTGTACTACAAGCCGGCTGAAGACCCAGTGGTCGAGATGAGTGAATCGGCAGGTGTTAAACTGAGTTGTATCACCCACAAAGAAGTAGTGGAGCCTTGCATTGATTTTACTTTCACTATATCAGATATTGTTGCCACTCCTTCCCAGCAAACCTTGCAAATTACTGGCAGTTCCCTCCTCGAAGTTCCTTTGACGACTAACATCAACAAGCTTTCGCTTTGCGATGGGGTTGACGAGCCCTGCCCCGAATCCTGCGCCAACTCCCTCGACGACGACGAGGACGGCTACGTGGATTGCTTCGACAGCGATTGTCAATGTTTTGATGGGGTGGATTGCAATGCCTTCAACTCACCCAAAAGCCTGGTTTTCGCCAAAATTGCATGGCAAAGCCCAACTGATATAGTAAGTGCAGGCGCTACTCCAATAATAGCCGACCTTAATCCGCTGGCTGATTCAATAGTCGAAATAATTGTTCCAAGAATCAATGATGGAACGAACCCGTTTGTGAGCGACACATTATTAATATTCAGGGGAGATGGGCAGGATGCTGGCAATCCTCAAAAACTATATGTACCTGGCAAGATACTAAACTGGAACCCTGGCCCAGCCGTTGGAGACGTAAACGGTGATGGAATCATTGAAATGTTGCTGCCTTGCAACGATCATTATCTGCGTGTTTTTTCCAACTACACACCGGGAGCTAACTCAGTCATGACCTTAATTGCCATATCAAGTGCGACGCAGACATGTAGGAATTCCCATCCGTCCTTGGTAGATTTGGACCATGACGGTATCAGTGAAGTCATCGTGGAGAACGACATTTACAAATTCGATTTTTCCATACCTACCAATATAAAACTCACAAGGGTTTTAAATGGGGCTGGGCATTCAGGCCTAACGCTCAGTTCCAATAGTGCACTTTCTTCTGCTGCTGATTTGCTCTCTGTCGCCGACTGCAATGGCGACCCAGACTGCGAGGGATTGGAATTACTTGCCGGAGGAAATATCTATTCCATTGACTTGGATTTATTGGATGGGGATGGATATGAAATGAAGATACAGCGGAATATAAATACCATGCAATCTACCTTTGAATACTTGGACGGGTACAGTTATACTGCCGACCTAAATCTGGATGGAGTGCTTGACGTGGTAACTTATACTTCATATGGCAGCCCGAATTATACCCCCATATTAATTACATGGAATAAAGACGGATTTATTGATGTTCTACAATATTCAGAGGATTATTATTATCCTTTAGCCATAGCCAATGTGTTTGACGACCGTGAAAAAGGATATCAAAAGGATTTTCCGGAAATAATAGCAATCTCTAGCAATCAAATGAAGACATTTAACCTACAAGCCGCCGCCGCTACACCTGCTACACCTTATTGGTGGGCAATGCCCGTAGAGGATTTATCTGGCCATTCTGGAATTTCCACTTTTGATTTTAATGGAGACGGCTTCGCAGAATTACTTTATCGGGATGAAAGTCATTTTCGCATAATGTATGGAGGTTCTGCCCCTTTCCCAGAAGGAGTGCAAGCCAACAGAAACTGGTTTAGCCAACCGTGTTATTCCAGCACAATTGACGAATACCCAGTTGTTGCCGATATAGACGGTGACAAAGAAGCAGAGATAGTCCTGACTGGCAGGCTAACGTTTCAACCCAATGATTATCAAATAAGAGGAAGGCTCTGGGTAGTAGAAAGCGACAGCCTGCCTTGGCAGCCTGCTCGCTCACTTTGGAACCAATATCAATACAATGGCGTCAACATAAACGATGACCTCACCATCCCCAAGTACCAGCAAGCGCACCACCTCGAATTCCCTGGCCTCGGCAGCGGCAAGCGCCCATTCAACACCGCCCAAACTCAATGGTCAACTTGGAACAATGATTTCAACCCGCTCAATCCCGTGCCCGACGCCGCCCTCACCGTGGACAGCTTTGCATGCGCAGGTGACAGCCTGCAAGTCTGGCTGAGGCTATGCAACCAAGGTAGCAACACCCTACCCGCCAATCTGCCCATCGCTTTTTACCAAAAAGACCCACGCCAGGCGGGCGCAGTTTTGAAAGGAACTTCGCTTGCGCAAACCGCCGTGCCCGTTGATTCCTGCGCCAGTTTTTCGGTAAAAATAGCCGCTGTTTTCAACGCTCCCATCTTCGTGGTGGCCAACGACAACGGCTCGCACCCCCTACCCTACGCCATTGCTGATTTCCCCATCACCGCACAGCCGGAGTGCGATTTTGAAAACAATTTCGATGCCTTCGTTTTCAACCACCAAAGCCCCAGCCTCGACCTCGGCCCCGACCGCAGCCTGTGCAGCAGCAGCGTCACGACACTCAACGCTGGTGCGGATTTCAGCAGCTACCGCTGGCAGGACGGCACCACGGATTCCACTTTTACCGCCTTCGGGCCCGGCACTTACTGGGTGGACGTGAAGGATGGCTGCGGCAACCTGCAGTCGGACACCGTCCATATTTTTCTGAACCAAACTGCGACGATTGAACTGGGCAATGACCTGACGATTTGCGAAGGCGAAAGCATCCAACTCAATGTGCCGGGCTTCGCCAATGTGCAATGGTCGCCTGCGGATGGCCTGTCCTGCGCCAACTGTCCAAACCCGACCGCCGCTCCCAATGCAGATTTTACCTATTACGTCACTGCCGCCAACGGCAATTGTTTTGCCAGCGATTCCATCCATGTATTTTTGGCCCAAAAACCAGTGCTGACGCTCGTTGCGCAAGATGGCGACTGTCTCAATGGCCCGCAAATCAGCGTGTCGGCAATGGGCACAGCGCCACTAGGTTTTGTTTGGTCAAACGGCGGCACTGGCACCACAATTAGCCCCAGCGTTTCGGGTAATTATACTGTGACGGTGACCACCAGCTTGGGTTGCGAAGCAACCGCAACGGCGTTCGTCATGGCAGTCAACAGCCTAGCAGTTGACCTGCAAACTACATCGCTCAACTGCTCAAACGGCGTCGGAACAGCCACGGCAACGGCTAGCGGCGGCACCGCACCTTTTGCCTACAACTGGTCGAATGGCGGCAACGCAGCTGCCGTGTCCGTCACCAGCCCCGGCACGATTGGCGTCACCGTCACCGATGCAAACGGCTGTATTTCAAGCACTTCGGCAACGGTCGGGATGGTCGGTCAATTACAATTGGACATCAGCAGCACCCCCATTTCCTGCAACAGTAGTCAAGGCGGGGCTGCAACCGTCCTGCCCATCAACGGCACCGCCCCTTTTTCCTACATCTGGTCGGATGGCGGCAATGCACCAACGGTTTCAGTCACCAGCCCCAGCACGATTAGCGTCACCGTCACCGATGCAAACGGTTGTATTTCAAGCACTTCCGCAACAGTCGGGGTAGCTGGTCAACTCCAATTGGGCATCAACATCACTCCCATTTCCTGCCACGATAGCCAAGACGGAACAGCGACCGTGCAACCTGTCAACGGCACTGCACCTTTTACCTGGCTTTGGGCAAATGGAACGACCAGCCCACAATTGACAGGGCTTGCAAGCGGCATTTACAGCGTTATCGTCACCGATGCTATCGGTTGCACGGACGACCTGAGTTTCACCATTGCAGCGCCGACAGCCTTAGCCTTGGGCATTAGCGCCGACGGTGTAAGTTGCTTTGGGGAAATGGACGGCGCAGCCACGGTTGTCGCAGCCGGCGGAACCCCCGGCTACCAATATCTATGGAGCAATTTTCAAACGACCGCCACCGCCAGCCAACTTGGGCAAGGCTTGCAATCCGTTACTGTTACAGACGAAAATGGCTGCACCGACACTGCATCTGTCTTCATCTCGGAGCCAAGCCTGCTAACCGCAGCCGTGCAAGCTGACGCCCCTGTCGTTTGCCCAGACTCCACCACGAATATTGCAGCAATTCCAATGGGCGGAACGCCACCCTACGCCTTTTCATGGCCCGGCGGGCAAACGGACAGCCTTATCAACAATGTCGGGGCGGGGGATTACGCCGTTACCGTCACGGACGAAAACGGCTGCACCGCCAACGCTTCAGTTGCCATCCAATCGCAGCAGTTGGCAGTGCTGGTGCAGGATTCCGTGGTAGCAGCCAGCAGCCCGACTGCCGCTGACGGAAGCATTTTTGTGGAATTTTCGGGTGGACAGCCGCCCTTCAGCTACCTGTGGAGCAGCGGCGACACCAGCCAAAACCTGCTGTCCGTCCCAGCAGGCGATTACCTGCTCACCCTCAGCGATCCGCTTGGTTGTGAACAGACTTTCCCGTTCACCGTGGATTTTTTGAATGCCGCTTCGCAAAAATTGGGCAAGGCTTGGGCCGCTTCGATCTTGCCAAACCCATCAGCGGGAGGTGGTGTAGCACAATTGGCCATTCAATCTAATTGGCCGCAAAACATTGATTATCAATTATTTGAACTGACAGGAAAATTACTTTGGGAGGAACGGATTCAAGTCTCGGCGGGCTACCAACTGCACCCCATCACGACGCCCAGCACTGCGGGCGTTTATTTGGCGGTACTGTCGAACGAGCGGGACGTTGTCTGCTTGAAATGGGTGGTGATGGACTAAAAACGGGGTAGGAAAGCGATAAATTGGTGACTTGCGGCAACACCAAAATAACGGTACAGAAAAAGCCGAACAAGCCCGGCAATTTACCGTTTATTTGCCCCGATGAATCCACGTATCGCCTTGTATGTCTTGGTTTTGTGCTGCGCAAAATTTGTGTCTGCGCAGTCCACTTCCGACAGCCTTGCTGCGCTTATTCCCGGCATGGATGAGCGGCAACAGGCCGATTTTATAAACGAAAATTTCTACACGTTTTACTCCAACAATTTCGAGCAGGCGATAGCGCTCGGCCAGCAGGCTTTGGGCATTGCGGAGCGACAAAACCTGCCAGCCGTGAAGGCACTTACGCTGAAAAACCTCGGCGTAGTTCATTACCTTAAAAGCGATTACGAGAAGGCCTTGGACCATTACCAGCGCTCGCTCGACCTGTACGAAGCGCAAAAAGACCTCGTGGGACAAGGCAATGTGCTGCGGGAAATGGCCAATTATTTCAAGAAAACCGGACAGCACGACAAGGCGCTCACGAACCTCGAAAAGGCCATCCAACTCTGCACCGAAGCGAAGGACACGGCCTGCATCACGGCCTCGTACGACATACTTGGCGTTGTCTATCTGGAGCTGGGCAAGCTGGACGAAGCAGCCGCCAATTTCACCAAAGAACTGGCGCTGCTGGAGCGGAACGGCGACCAACAGGGCCTAAGCTACGCCCTCGACAACCTGGCGGCTGTGGCCACGGAGCAGGGACGCTACGAGCAGGCTGTGCAGCTTTTGGAGCGCTCCGGCGACATCCGGCAGCGGCTCGGCGACGAGCATGGTGTAGCCATCAACATCAACAACATGGGCGAGGCATACCTCCGGGCGGGCCAGCCAGCCAAGGCGCTCAATTATTTTCAGGAGGCGCTCCGCAAATCGGAAACCATCGGCTTCAACGACCTGCGCCGCCACGTGATGCAAATGCTTTCAGACTCGTACTCGGCGATGGGCAGCGATGCACTGGCGAAGGAGTGGCTGCAAAAAAGCTATGCGCTGAAGGACAGCATGTTCAGCGAAGAGCGCAGCCGCCAGTTGGCGGAAATGTCCACGAAATACGAGACCGAAAAAAAGGAGGCGGAACTGGCCCGACAGGAGGTGAAATTGCAGCGGAGGAACCTGTTGCTGATGTTGGCTGGCCTGCTTTTGCTGGCAGCGGCGGCGGTATTCGGCCTCATTTTGCGCCAACAAAAACAGCGGCAGCGGGAGGCCGAACTGAAGGCAGAACTGGCCACTTCCGAGGCAGCCAACCGCTTGCAGGAGGAGCGTCTGCGCATCAGCCGTGACCTTCACGACAACCTGGGGGCGGAGCTGACCATCATCGGGAGCACCTTGTCCCGCAAGGCTTTTCAGGCAAACTCGGAGGTGGAAAAAAGCGAGTTGGAGGCCATCGGCGGCAATGCACGGCAGGCGATGGGGATGCTGCGGGAGACGATTTGGGCCATCCGCCACGAGCAGTTTACCTTGCAGCAGTTGGCGGAGAAGGTTGGGGATTTTGCGGTGCGGGCGACGCCGCTGCCCGTTGAGTTTGAAGTGCCCAAAACAGAATTGATGCTATCACCTTCGCAGACGCTGAACCTCTACCGCATTGCGCAGGAAGCCATCACGAACTCAGTGAAATATGCGGATGCCGCAGGCATCAAAATCGTTTTTGAAGTTGGGGAAAACAACTTGAAAATGAGCGTTTTAGACGACGGAAAAGGTTTTGACACTAGCGCAAATTCCGTTGGAAACGGGCTGGCGAATATGCGGGCTAGGGCAGAGGAGTTAGGTGGTAATTTGAAAGTAAAAAGCGACTTAGACGGCACTACCGTGGCTGTAGAAATGCAAATTTGAGGCTGGCAATTAGTTTTTTTTATCTCCTTCCAAGATGTCGTCGTAAATCTCAGAAATGGGAAGTTTGATATTCAAAGCCGACAAATCCAAATCACTTTTATCATCTGTGAAACTCTCAGAGGTCCATTCGTTGCCAGTTTTGGTGTAGATTTCGATGTCCACTTTTTCGGAGTTGACGACGATGTAGTGCATCAAGGTTTTTATTTTACGGAAGCGGATGAATTTGTCAGTCTTGTCGTACACCTTCGTGCTTGGCGATGATACCTCAAAAATGACGGAAGGGTGCTCGATGATGTATTGCTTATTCAAATCCCTAGGGTCGCAGGTAACGAGTACATCGGGGTAAGTATATTCTTTTTTGCCTTCGATCTGGACTTTGACGTTTTCCATGAAGACTTTGCAGAAAGTGTTCTTGAGAATGATCCGCAGGGCAATATAAATATTGCCACAAATTTGATTGTGATAAGTAGTTGTTCCAGGCATAGGTGTCAGTATTCCATCATAGTATTCGTGGCGAACATCAGCCGTTTCCTCGAAGGCGATGTATGCCTCGACGCTCATTTTTTTCAGACTTGCGGCATTGCCATTGCGCATAACTTTCAGTTTTCCGACAAATATAGCCGATTTTGGCGAGTGGGTTCCTCAAAATTATCAGCAATTCCATGCGCAATACGCAATTCATCGTATTGCCCCAGCCCGCCAAAAGCCTTCAATTTGCAGCATCCTTTGTTCCCCCAACGACGAATTAACCCCTATACCAAAATCGTGGATTCAGGCCGGGGACTGGCGTGAGCTGGTTTCCGGCAAATTTTTTCTACCGCCAGAAAAACAAGAAGCTCCATGACGGAAACTGACAAATCCAAGTACAACCGGGTTTTGCAGCTAGCGCAAATCCTAGTTTTAAATGCCATCCCAGTGGTCGGGGTGCTGTATTTTGGTTGGAGCGCCAAGCTGCTGATACTTGCCTATTTCCTCGAAACCATCATCGCCATCCTGTTCCATGCGCTGCGGCTTTGGTACGTGAATTTCCGCTGGGGCAACGAGCCTGAAACAAAACGACAGGCAGCGGAACTGGCAAAACAGAACAACGGCCAAGGCATACCCGCCGCATTTTTGCCCATTTTCATGTTGTCGGTTTTCGGTCTTTTTTGCTTTGTGCAGCTTTTCGTGCTGGGCGGCTTCGCCGAAAAGGCATTCCCGGAGGGCATTTTCACTAGTATTTACCGAGCGGCAACGGGCGAATTGTCATGGGCTATAATCTCATTTATATTCTTGCAAATATCCCGTTTTTTCATGGAGGTAATTCGCAGCGAATATGCGTTCATGCCGTCGGAAACCCTGTTTTTTCAGCCATTTCGACGCATATTGACGCAACAGCTCACCGTCATATTGGGCGGTTTTTTCTTATTATTTGCTGGCGCAAATTCGTATATTATCATATTGGTACTGATAACCATCGCCATTGACCTATTTTTCTTTTTCATTCACAATGAAAAGCTGAAAACAATCATGACGAAAAATGACCCGAAGGCCGAAGCGCACTACGATGAACTGAAAAGGATGATGTGACTGAAAATACGCAATCCATCGTATTGATTCGCCACCTGAAAACAGGCCAAATTGCAGCATATTTCACCGATTCATTTCACCAATTAATACATCCCATTTTATGAAAAACGTACTTCATCCCATGCTTGGACTGGCGCTGTTGGCGCTCGTTTGCCTTGTGAACACGGGCTGTCCGGTGGGCATTGACTACCCGTTTGCGACGGAAAGCCAGTTGGAAAAAGTGGACAACAAACTGGTCGGCACCTGGCGCAGCGTGGTTGATTCCGCCGATATGCTGCAAGTCCGCATTTCGAAGGAAGACGACATCACCTACAGCATCGAAGTGCTCGAAAAAAGCGAAAACTACATGGCCGACGACACCCGTTTTTTTGGTTGGAGCACCAAGCTGGATGGACACAGCTTCCTGTTCTCGCAGGGGCTTGACAGCGACGACGACAGCTACTACCTCTACCACATCAGTTTCGAAGGGAAAAAACTGGTCATACAGGACGTGGGCCTGCTGGTCGGTGGCGTGGATGCCGTGACCAGCACCGAGGCATTCCGGGAGGAAGTCTCTGCCTCGTTGAAAAACCCGGACTGCCTTTCGGCCCGGTTTGAATATTTAAAACAATAAAAGTCGGTCAACTAAAACCCCTGCTGGGCGGCTCTGCTGCCTAGCGGGTTTGACTTTTTTTTCAACATAATTTCCATACAATTCAGATGAAAATACTCTTACGCTTCGCAATGGTTGGGACAGTGCTACTGCTGTCCCACCGCGGGCTTTTCGCCCAAACTCCCGTGGAAGACCTCCAAAAAGCCGTAGAAATCTACAACGCCATGCGGGAATACCAAGATGGGTTTACTGCGAAAACCTTGACGCAGGCAAATATTGACGACGTTAAAACCCGTTTGGACAAATGCGTGGGGTTGCTCGACAAGGTCATCCGGGAAGGCAATGCCGACCAAATCAAGACGGCCCGTTATTTCCGCAACAACGCCAAGTACGAGTACGGTTTCACGCTCGGAATGAAAGGCCAAAACGCCCTTGCCTTCGAAGTGATGAAGGAAATAGAGCGAGACATCACTTCATTTACCGCCAGCGATTTTCCATTGCGTTATGAGTTTTTTGGGAAAAATTTCGTCATCAATTGGGACAATTTTGCGCCGACCCAAGCAGAGTTCCTGACGGGCTTCGCCGAAATATGCTACAACCTCAGCAAGTATGACGATGCCGTTCGGGTGAACAAAAAAGCCATCACCCACCCCAATACCACGGGCTGGCTCCGCTATGTCGCAGTGAATAAAATGCTGGACATATATGCCAAAAACAGTAGTGCGCTGACAGCAGAAGAACATAGCAATTTCGCCCTTCAGGCAATGAACGAATATGATAAATTGTCCGAAACCGAAAAGGAAACCGTCAAGGAGTATGATTACCCGACGGTGAAACGCAGCATGGAAATCGTGCTCAAAGCTGCGCAAGCAAACCCAGCGCAGCCAGCGCTCGACCGCCTTGCAGAGGCCATTCCGCTAGTCATAAAATACGACCAAGACAATCCTAACAGCCTCACAGCCTTGGAGTTGTGCTACAAAAACAACTACCATGGGCAAGCCGCCTGGGACCGAGTGGCCAACGACTACGCAAAGGTCATGCACACGAAATCGCAGATGGCGCAGCCGCAGAATTTCGTCTTGGCCACCAAGTCGAGGTACGTCGGCTTGGCGGCTACCGACCGGATGGCAGCGGCGGCCAGCTACGACTGCCAGACGATGAGGGACGTAGCGGCCATGTACGCCTACTGGAAGCAAACGGACAAAGAAACCGAATACCTGAAAAAAGCCAAAACTTGTGATGAAGACAAGGCGAAAGCTGCCGCAAAAGCTGCCAAAGCCGCTCGCCGGAGCAACGGAAACTTCAACCTCTACATCGGTGCCGATATTCTCCCCCTGCTAAACACCAACCCTAAACGGGATTATGGGGCGGTGGTGGACTTCGTGTTCAGGAAGTCCGCCATCGAATTTGGCTACAAGAAAATCCGGCAAAACAAGGAAAACATCTTCGACCTCTGGATAAACGAAGTGGACGAAGCCGACCAAGACAATATCTCCCGTTGGGATGGTTTCAAGCTGCATTTTCAGCCCAAGTTTTTTACCAAAAACAGTGACAACGGCTACTTCGGCATCTATCTCGGCTACAACGAAAAGGATTTCGCCCTCATGACCGTCAACGTTATCAATGATGCGGATGGCGCAATTTCAAGCCAGATATTTGACCCCAGCGTCAAGCAATACGTCGGCATGTTCAATTTCGGCGGGATGATACTCGGCAAGGGTTTCGGGGTGGACATGCACTTTGGCATCGGTGCCAATTACAGTACCTTCGACGCTGGCAACCCACTAGACCGCAGCCAGTACACCATTGAAAATCCACTGCTGGAAGGCCGCAAGGACAACTACTGGGGCTTGGTGCTGCACACAGGCATCACGATGGGATTGAACTTTGGGCCGGGGCGGAGTTGAGTTGGCAGTTCGACAGTTGGCAGGTGGCAGTCTGGGACTGGTACTTTGGGTACGACTGCTAAAATTCTATAGTTTGCTACTTGGATTTGGGCGGATGATGCGTACAAGTTGGCCAGAAAGCTGGCCTTCGACGGCTTCGAGGGCGGTATGGATGCGGTTGGCGAGGGCTGAAAAATCATTGTCTTGTTTGCAAATCATAATTCCGAAATGTTCGGGCTGTAGTAGATGCAAACGAGCGTAATCTTTTCTGTCGAAAGTCAAAACTATCCGCTCGGTTCTATTTGCAAAATCAAGGACGTTTTCATCTGGAACCCTTAAATTGGATTGGCCAGTGTCGTGCGGCGTCAATACATCATGGCCTAGCTCTTTGAGCAAAGCAATGGATTTGAGATTGAAGTTTTCGTCGGCGTAAATTCGGGCCATGGGTTAGGCTTCGTCGTTTTCCTTGATATTTTGCTCAATTTCGGCTTGAAATGCTAGGTAATAAGCCCAAGCGTTGCTCAAATCCTGCTCACGAAGCGATGGATATTCATCAAGCAATTGTGCATCGGTAAGCCCAAGGTTTCGCCAATTGACCAATAGCCAAACGGGAATCCGGGTACGTATAATGCAGGCATCACCGCCACAAACACCGGGCGTTTTTTCAATGCCAGGAAAATTTTTGGTAGAACCATTGACTACCTGTTGAAGCAACTTTGCCTTTTCGTTGAGCGAAAGTTTTGGAAGCAGGGCTTCTGCTTGTTGAAGTGCGGAACTGGCTGGCATGACTTCTAATTTTTGACAAAAATACACGAAAAGACGCATAAAAGTTCAATAATTGCTGGGTCGAGTTGGCAATCAATCGCCGCTAACTTTCACACTGACTGCCAACTGTAAACAGCAGAACTGCAAACTACACATGAAAACGCACGTCCACATCACCGAAGACCTCCCCCGCCTCGCCAAGATGCTGCGGGAGAACCTGGAAATGTCGCCCGACTTCAAGGTGACGGGCGTGGCCATCAACGGCCAAGACCTGCTGGCGCAACTCCCCACCCTGCCCAGCCTCCCTGACGTCGTGCTGATGGACATTCAGATGCCCGTGATGGACGGAATTGCGGCAACAGCCGCCCTGAAAGCCAAACACCCGCAAATCAAGGTGGTGATGGCCACCGTCTTCGACGATGAGGAGAATATTTTCAATGCCATCCTCGCTGGGGCGGACGGCTACTTGATGAAGGATGAGCCGCCGCAGGTGCTGCACCGGGCCTTGGAAGAGGTGATGGAAGGCGGTGCACCCATGTCGCCCGCCATTGCCCGCAAGGCGCTTTTGTTGCTGCGCAAAACACCTGCAATGCCCGCCCCTACCCAACCTGACCACGACCTCAGCGAACGGGAAATCGAGCTGCTGGAACAACTCAGCAAGGGACTCCGCTACGAGCAAATCGGCCAAAACCTGCACATCAGCACGGGCACGGTCAGGAAGCATATCGAGCATATTTACCGGAAACTCCA
>Ga0075012_10000878_pt1 | contig 31622 bp, 27 predicted proteins | sample All_14_2_FD_71474 | JGI IMG/M metagenome (GOLD analysis project Ga0075012, IMG submission 71474) | Freshwater microbial communities in response to fracking from Pennsylvania, USA - Allegheny Zone_MetaG_DW_15 | ecosystem: Environmental > Aquatic > Deep subsurface > Groundwater > Drilled...
TCCCGGCATTGCAGACCAAGACCAACGTCCAGATAAAGAACCGCGAAGAACGTGAAGCCATCAACGCCCCCATACAAGGCACGGCGGCAGATATTATGAAGATTGCGATGTTGAAGATCCCTCCGGCATTGAAGAAAGCAGGCTTGAGCGCCAAGATGCTTTTGCAAGTGCATGATGAATTGGTGTTGGAAGTCCCCAAGAAAGAGATCGATGAAACCGCCAGGGTCGTGCAAGAGACAATGGCAAATGCTTATCCCATGAGCATTCCGCTCGAAACAGAAGCCAGAGCCGGATTGAATTGGGGCGAGATGACGGTACTAAAGTAACCCAAGACCCTAAAGGTTCAAGAGCCTTTAGGGTCTTCTTCAAGGTTATAATTGCATGATTGTTAAGATGACCAATTCCTTTTGAAAGTAAAATAAAAACACTATGCCCGGACGAGAAAACATCTTTCAAAAAGCCATGAACGAGGGACACTCCGCAGCCTGGGATCAGGAGTGGAGCAAAGCGGCTGCAGCATATCGCCGCGCCCTCGAAGAATTCCCCGATAACCCCAAAGCGCTCAACAGCCTAGGACAGGCATTGCATCAACTCAACAACGTGGATGAAGCGTTGCAGATCTATATGCGTGTCGTCAAAGTCTCGCCGGATGATCCCGTGGCGATGGAAAAAGTGGCGCAACTTTCTGAACGTGTGGGCGATCTGAAGACCGCAACCGAAGCAGCCATCCGGGCGGGTGATCTCTTTCTCAAACAACGCGATACCGAAAAAGCACTCGAGAACTGGGTGCATGTCACCAGCATCAATCCCGAACATGCCATTGCCCATTCTCGTCTTGCGCAGGTGCATGAACGATTGGGACACAGCCAGCAAGCGGCAATGGAATATCTCGCCATCGCCAGCATCTTGCAGCGCGCAGGCAACCCCGAAAAAACGCAAGAGATGGTGAACAAAGCCCAATCGCTTGTGCCAAACAGCGCCGAAGTGAAACAAGCCCAAACGTTATTAAGAACCGGTCAACTATTGCCGAAGCCGCTCCGTGCCAAAGGTGGGACGGGTCCGATCCGCATGGCACAGGTCAAGCAGTTGCAAGAGCCGACGAAAAAAACCGCCTCAGGGCTGGACCCGATAGCGGAAGCCCGCCAAAAAGCGTTGACTCAGCTGGCAGAAGTCCTCTTCGATTTCTCCGACGACAGCAGCCCCGCCGCCCAAGACCGCAAAGGCATCTCTGCCATCATGCGCGGAACAGGCTCCCTTTCAGCTCAATCTGAACATCTCAAGATCATTCTGCATCTTGGTCAAGCCATTGATGCGCAATCCAAAGGCAAAGACAATGTTGCGGCAGAAGAATTTGAAGCCGCGCACAATGCCGGATACAACAGCTCATCCTTATCTTTCAACCTCGGTTATCTGAGATTCAAAGGCGAACGTTACGAAAGTGCGCAACGCTTTTTACAGAATTCTGTAAAACATGTTGATTATGGTTTGGCATCGCGCCTCATGCTTGGACAGATGATGGTCAAGAAAAGCGATTATCGCAGCGCCGCTACCGAATATCTCGAAGCCTTGAAATTCGCCGATGCTGCCACCATTGCTCCAGATCAAGCGGATGATATCCGTCAGCAATATGAACCCTTGATCGAATCCTACCAACAGCAGACGGATGAAACTGCACTCCGCAAAGTGTGCGACAACATCCACGGTCTGCTCATGCGGGCAGACTGGCGCGAGCAACTCCACAAAACTCGCGAACAAATGCCCAAACAAGATGGCGATATGGCAGCCCCGCTGGCAGATATGATTCTGCAAGTGCAATCCAGCTCGGTGCTTGAGTCCATGAACCGTATCAATCAACTGGCACGTATGGGCAGTCTGCGCTCCGCCATGGACGAAGCCTACGACGCCATTCAGCACGCCCCCACCTACCTTCCGCTTCACATCATCATGGGTGACCTGCTCGTACAGGAAGGTCACACCACGGATGCGATCGCCAAGTTCAGCGTTGTAGCACATTCCTACAGTGTGCGCGGCGAAGTGATGCAAGCCACCAAACTTCTGCGCCGCATCATCCAAATCTCGCCCATGGACCTCGGCGCGCGCAACCGTCTCATCGACCAACTTGTGGCGCGTGGACAGGTTGATGACGCCATTCAGGAATATCTCGAACTTGCCGCCATCTACTATCGCCTCGCCGAACTCGATATGGCGCGCAAGACCTACACCAATGCATTACGCATCGTCCAGCAAGGCAATGCCAGCCGCGATTGGAATACGCACATCCTGCAACGTATGGCGGATATCGATATGCAGCGTCTGGACTGGAAACAAGCCTTGCGTGTGTACGAACAGATCCGCACCCTCATGCCAGATGATGATGCCTCTCGCAAACAACTCATTGAATTGAACCTGCGCATGGGTCAGCAAGACCGCGCCATGAGCGAGCTTGAAAGCTACATCACCCATCTCGAAAGCCAGAACAAACAGGAACTGGCAGTCACCTTCCTTGAAGACCTGGCACATGACCATGAAGAACAGCCTTTGATCAAACGCACGCTCGCCGCCCTACTCCACCGCAGCGGACGCATGGCAGAAGCCATCCCCATCCTCGACCAGTTGGGCGAAGCCCTGCTCGAAAAAGGCGACAAACAAGGCGCCATGGAGGTCATCAACCAGATCGTCTTGATGAACCCACCCAATGTGCAGGATTATCGAGTGCTTCTTTCCCAGATGCAGAACAGTTAGTTCTAAAGAAGAAAACAGCGCGGAGCTGAACTCCGCGCTGTTTTCTTGTTTTCGCGTGACAAATTATCAAAACAATTGTGACAAAAGTTCTAACAGCAGCTTAAGACCCGAATGCTATAATCCCGCCAATTCAAATTGGAGAAATCATATGCCAAAAACCCAAAACCGCGCCGTAATGGTCTGGCTGTACATTTTTGCCGGAGTTGTGGCGTTTCTTGTTGTCTTCGGCGGCTTCACCCGCCTCACCCGTTCTGGTCTGTCCATCGTCGAGTGGAATCCCATCAATGGCACTGTCCCTCCCATGGCAAACCATGAATGGGAAGCGGAATTTGCCAAGTATAAAGAAACCCCCGAATACAAACTCGTCAACACAGGCATGACCCTGGAAGAATACAAATACATCTTCTATGTTGAATGGTTCCATCGCCTCGTTGCCCGCCTTGCAGGTCTGTTCTATGCCCTGCCCGTGTTCTACTTCCTCATCCGAAAGACCATTCCCTTCAAGGAATTTGGCATCTACTTCTGGATGGGCATTCTCTTTATCGGACAAGCTGTGATGGGCTGGCTGATGGTCTACAGCGGATTGGTAGACCGTCCCGCCGTCAGTCACTTCCGCCTCACTGCTCACCTCTTGCTTGCTCTTACCCTCTTCAGCCTTGCCATCTGGACGGCGACCGGGCATCGCCTCGGTTTCCATAATCCAGAGAAGAAAGCCAAATGGTCGTTGCCGACAAAAATTTCTGTCTGGTCACTGGTCGTGCTTGTGATCCAGATCAGCTACGGCGGTATGACGGCTGGACTCAAAGCCGGGCATGTTTCCGATACTTGGCCCCTCATGTTCGGGAAGTTGATTCCGCCCAACCTGTTCAATTCCTTCATCAACATTCTTGAAACTCCGCAAACCATCGTATTCATCCACCGCTGGTTTGCATGGCTGGGAATTATCCTTGTGCCCGTTGTGTATTACATCATCAAGAAACAGAACTACCCCGCAGACATTCAAAAAGGATTGGTCTGGCTCATCGGTGTTGTCGTTTTGCAAATCACCCTCGGTGTGCTGACTATCCTTTCGTATGTCAACATCGTCATTGCATTACTTCACCAAGCCAACGCTATTCTCTTGCTAGGGTTGGCTGTTTACTTCATCCATCGCTTCCGCGCGCTGGATGAGACCAAAGCATAAAACGTATCAACAACTATAACTCACCCCGAAATTAAGGTTTCGTGGGTGAGTTTATTTTTTAAGGACGCAGATAAACGCTGAAAACGCGGATTATTATCCTTTTCCGCGTTCATCCGCGCTTGTCAGCGTCCTATATGAAATTGGAAGTTATTTTTTCAGCTTAAGACCATTCCGCTTCATCTTCTTGTTGTCTCTTTTTGATAGCCGTGACCGACCACTGTGTCAACCCGACCATGCCAAGAGACAGTCCCACCGTAGAGGCGGCTGATGCAAAAAAGATCAGGAAGAAAGTAGACTCGATGATCTGGGCAACCATCAAAAACGGGAGGAGAACACCAAGGAGTAACAGGATCAGACCAATGGTCATATAGAGGCGGGTTTTTGTCATCATGATTCATACAACCAACAAGCAACAAAATGATTCGGTTCAGGTTCAAAGTCTGGCGGTTCTTTCATATCGCACAGACCGGCAATTGCCTTGTCACAACGCGGGTGGAAGCGGCAACCCTTTGGCGGTTCAGCAAGGCTAGGCGGTTCGCCCGGCGGCACAGATTTATATGTCTCGGCGTTGGCGGCATTCGGGTCAGAGGTGGCGGCAAGCAAGGCATGAGTATAGGGATGCAGCGGGTTCGAAAGCAAGCGGCGCGTTTCTGCTTTTTCAATGAGGCTGCCTGCATACATCACGAAGATGCGCGCCGAAAAATATTTCACGGTGGAAAGATCGTGCGTAATATAAATAACGGAAAGATGATGCTGTTCTTGTAAGGCATGCATTAACTTCAATATCTCAACTCGCACCGAAGCATCGAGCATCGAAACAGGTTCATCTGCAACGATCATCTTCGGCTCCAACACCATGGCACGCGCGATCACCACACGTTGTTGTTGTCCGCCACTTAACATATGCGGATACTTATGCAGAAAATCATTGACGGGATGGAGTTTTACTTCTGCCATGATCTTACGAATGCGCTCTGAGCGTTCCGCTTTGCTGGATACGCCGCTAATGATAAGAGGCTCTTCAAGAATCTGCTCCACGTTCATAAATGGAGGCAGCGCGCCATAGGGGTCTTGCTGAACATAACCGATCTCAAAGCGATATTTGCGTAGTTCCGAATCACTAAGGTCTTTGAGACTCTTCCCCTCGAACATGAGGTTGCCATCGGTTGGAGTGTTGAGCCCGAGGATGGTCTTCATCAACGATGACTTTCCGCACCCGCTCTCGCCAACAACTGCTACGGTCTCCCCTTTCCCCAGCTCAAAGCTGACGTTGTTTACCGCCTTGACATGCCCGACCACATTGAACCCAAAACGGCGCAATTCGTACCACACGTGCAAGTTATGAATGGAAAGCAATGTCTCCGTGGGTTCATCGATTTTTATGGACATTCGTTTCGCCTCTTGTAGTTCTGTGATCATGATGTGTTGTTCGTTCCTAGCGTTTTTCTGTAGCAGAGCCAAAGCCGGTTTGCAAGCCTTTCAAACATTCCATCATGCCGAGGTGACGGCAATCATGCGAAAGAAAAACCAGCAAATTCAAGCGGATGTTCTGCAGCTTTTTCTGAAAATCTTCTTCCAACCCTTCGAAGGTTGGGTAGCGTTCGTCTAACAAGGTGACAAACCCCTCGAGGGCTTCATACGAACGTTTGAGATAATCCACCAATTCATCTTTGGGTGGAATGGGCAAAGTGGATGCGACTTCATCGCTCAGACCCGTGCCCACGGTAGCGGTCAATTCGGTGGGAAAACCCCAACGACGGGCAAGACTCTCAATGTCCCAGATCTCTTTGGGTTCGCCAAAGTCACTGCCAAGTTGAGGGGTACGTTCCAAAATAATGGCTCTCAAAAAATCGGACTCGCGGGCAAGATGCCAGAGATGAAATCCTATAGACGTGCTGTAGCCGCGTGGGCGCCAGCTTAATTGTTCTTCGTCTAAACCTTCGGCAAATTCAAGGACAACTTTATGAATATCTTTGAATGAATAAAGCACATCATAGAGTGCATGGGGCGGCATGTAATGAAACTCCTTGGTTTATTGGTGCAGCCAGCATTTAACTTTACGGTTTCCCTTTTTGAAGACAGGCGGTTCTTCGTCACATTTCTCAAAGCGGAACGGACAGCGTGCCGCGAAGCGACATCCTTTCGGTGGGTTCATCAAGCTGGGCGGCTGACCAGTAATGAACATCGGGTCTGATTCGCTGCGCAGACGGGGAACACTCGCCATCAGCATCTGCGAATAGGGATGCAACGGCGCGGGAAAGAAATCCTTCGCATCGCCGGTTTCCACGATCTGACCGGCGTACATGATAGCGACTTCATCGGCAAGTTCACTAGAAGTGGCTATATCGTGTGTGATGAGAATGTACGATGTGCCCAATTCTTTCTTGATGCGTTTGAGCACATTCATGATGTTTGCCTGCGTCAACAAGTCCAACGCGGAAGTGGGTTCATCAAGAATGATGAGGTTGGGTGAGGTGACCAAAGCCATTGCCAACGCCACACGCTGACGCATCCCGCCGCTCAGCTCGAATGGAAAACGGCTGATGAAATCAGCAGGGATACCCACATGCTGGAACATTTTATAGGTCACACCAAGAGCTTCGGCTTTGCTGAGCCCGAGATGGAGCATGGCGGGTTCAGAGACTTGCTCCCCCACCGAAATGACCGGGTTCAGGGCGTTCATGGCAGCTTGCGGCACAAGCGACATGCTCACCCAGCGCACATTTTGGCGGTATTCCTCATCGGTCAATGGCATTACGTCTCTGCCTTTGATGACCAACTCGCCGCTGTACGAAGCCACATTACGCGGAAGCAGGCGCAGCATGGCTTTGGAGAGCGAGGTCTTGCCGCAACCTGATTCGCCCAGAATGACCACCGCACGGTGAAAATCCAATTCGAGGTCTACACCATCTACAGCCTGTACCACTCCTTTTTGGGTGCGGAAGTGCAGTTTGAGATTCTTTACTTCAAGTAATGGCGTTGTATCTTTCATCAATGATTTCCGGTTTACACATCACGCAGGCGTGGGTTGAAGATGCGGTCTAATACGAAGCCGAGGAAGGCAAATGCAAGCCCGGTAATGATGAGCAACACAGCAGGTTCCAATACCCAGTAGTAATAGCCTTTATATAAAGCTCCGTTCGCCTGTGCATCTTGAATGATCTTGCCCCAGGTCGGCAGGACAGGGTCGCCAAGACCAATCACTGCCAGCGAAGCTTCAAGGAATACAAAGGCAGGGACAGCCTGCACCAAGCCCGGAATCAAGAGCGGGATCATGCGCGGGATGAGATAGTGGAAAATAATGCGCCAATTCGTTGCGCCGTAGGCTTTTGCCGCTTCGATATACATCGACTCTTTTACTTGCAGAAAGACCGCCCGATACCCAAGAATGGCACCAGTAAAAATGTTCAGCAAAATGGTCGCACTGATGATGACCCAAATGCTGCGCGAGTAGAATGTTCCGATCATGATCATGAGCGCAAAGAATGGCAGGACCAAGTTCACTTCGGTAATACGTTGTACCAACTGGTCTACCCAACCGCCATACCATGTTCCTACTGCGGCGATGATCATCGTTAACACAGAGGTGCCAATGGCTGCCATCAAACCGAAGGCGAGCGCCACGGGTGCGCCCCACAGCAGCGGAAGTGTCAGATCGCGGCGAGCGTGGTCGGTACCAGCCAAGCCGTAGACCTGTCCGTGTAGGACGAATTCCACGTCCACGTTCGAGTCGGGTTCGAAGGTGGTACCTGTGACGATCAGCTTGTAAGTTCCCTTCAACACTTCGCCCGTCTCCGGGTTGGAGAATAAGGCTGGGATGGTCTCTTCGGCTCGCAGTTTGGCAGCCAGTTTATCGTCTTGAGAGAAGCGATAAGTGAATTGATTCCCAATGGCAAAATTTGAAACACGGATCGTACGTCCATCCGGTGTTAACCATTCCACTGAAATGAATGGCTGTTTCTTGATAAATTCCGAGTCGATGTAAATGAGCATGTCCTGCGGGTACACGTCATAGTTAAAGTCGAACTCGTATGCCATGGTGTAGGTGGTTACGCCATCGTTGCCGGGGACGGCGGTCTTTTCAATTTCGCCATTAGCAGTATCTACCGCAAATGACTCAGCATACTTCTTGCTGGAAAAAAGGTTGAACCATGAGGGCGGCGCAAACTTGGGATTCTGATACCAGACCTCTTCCCCACCGCGCCACAATCGGACCGCCTCATCGTAAGGGATGGTGACAATGGTGTAGATGGAAATCGCCACCATCATAAGGATGACGAAGATGCCCGCCACCGCAGAAGGATATTGAAAAAGTTTTTTGAATGAAGCTGCGATATTGTTCATGGCATTAATTTCCAACACGCACGCGCGGGTCAACCGCAGCATAGACGAAGTCAAGCAGGAAGACCGTCATGGCGAGCAAGTATGCGTAAATGATCGTGGACCCCACAATGATGGGTGTATCGTACAAACCGATGGCTTGATATAAAGTGCGCCCCAAACCGGGCCACAAGAATACCGTTTCAGTGAACAAGGCACCGGTCCAAAGGGCGATGATGAGCAGTGAAAAATTGGTGATGATGTTAGGTAGGGTCGGGCGCAGGATGTAGCGACGTTCGATATCCTTGGCATGCAAACCTTTGGCGCGTGCCATATCCACATAATCTTCGCTGGAATAAATGAGGAAGAAGGTGCGGTAGTTGTAAACGCTCAAGAAGAAGGAACTGATCACAAGTGCGCTGCCGGGAAGAATAAGATGCTGCAACACACTCATGGAATAGTTGAATGGATTGGTCGGCGGCGGTGAAGAGACCATGCCGCCAAATGGAAGGATCTTGAACCCAGCGGCAAATATCAATATCAAAAAGATGCCGTAAAACCAGGATGGAATTGCAGAAGTTGGAGACAATGCGATCACAAGTTTGTCCCAAAAATTTCCGTAATTCCGTGAAAGGTTGAGGGCGATATAAATGCTGGAGAAAAAGAGGAACAACTGAGACGTTCCCATCAACAGCAATGTAGCAGGCAAGCGCTCCAACAAAATTAGGCGCACTTGTTTCGAGCCGCTGTCACTGGTCATGTTGATGGCACGCCCAAGGTCAAGCTGAATGGCGTTGGTTAAATGCCGAAAGTTACGAATCGCAACCGGCGTATCCAAACCGCGGCGTTTTTCTTCGAGGGCGATCTGTTCTTCGATCAGTTTGCGGCGTACATCTGGGTCCATGTTGCGCATGGTGGGATTATTCGCAACCGATTGTGTGATCGTGTCGCGGATCTGTCCACGAATGATCTGATCCACGTACCCGCCCATGTTGGCGATCAGGATCGTAAGATATACGCCTATCACCACGGTGGTGAACAGCGTCAAAACGCGCATGCCAATGTAACGCAACATACGCGTAACGGTGCTGAAGGCGGACTTTTTCTTCGCGACGACTTGTTCAGAAGAGGCGGGTGCAATCACAGACATAAATACCTCGCAAGGGTTCAGGGTGGGGCGAAACTGCCCCACCCTGAAGGATTGAAATTTCTAAATGGACTTACTTGACGACCACAAACTCAAAGGAAGTGAAAGCGGGGATCGCAACAGGGATCGGGACGACCGCCACTTCGAGCTTGGCTGAACCAGTCTCAAGTTGGGAGGTAGCGTCGGCACTCAACGTGACCTGGAACTGACCCTCACCCACAGCCTCGGCATTACCGACTTCAAGGACGTTGCCTTCGCTGCCATACAGGATGTACTTCACCTGTTTGATATCTGCGGTGGGATAGGCATCATCACCAAGGTTGACGGTCACATCGAAGATGGATTCTTGTCCGGCAGTCACCTGTCCGGGTCCATCGAGGATGACGCGGGCGCGCTTCGGATCACTGAAGGAAGACCAGCGGTTTGCAAGATCGGGGAAGTCAGCGAAGTTCTTGAGCACCAGCGACTTCTCGGTGGTGAAGACCTGATCCAGGTAGTACGGACCGGTTCCGATCCAGAAGTGTGCATGATCGCCATACCACTTCGCCAGGTTCTCATAGCGCAGGGTAACTTCTTCCGGGGTCAGGAATTGACCGAGTGTGGCTTCGTAGGGGACGTAGCTTTCGGCCTGAGCCTGATCCATGTATTTCTTCAGGATCTCGAGGCTTGGTCCACCCACCCAGCTCATCTGCTCGATGCTATTGGCATCCGCTTTATCAGAGGAGTAAGCCAATTCACCAGCTTCTTCAGAGAGATTGGAGACAGCAAGAACCTGCCAGGCGTTTTCACCAGCAAGACCCGTGGGAGATCCAGGCCACAACGGAGCAACATTCAACTCAGCATCGGCGGCGTAGGTATCGGAGTAGTATTCGATGGTAAGCGGGTCAGTGGAGGTAATGCGCCAGCCCTTGAAGGAAGGCAGGAAGGCATCCACAGAGAGAGCACCAGATTCATCGTAGATGGCAGATTCGGGCTTGCCACGGTCGAGGAAGATGGCGAACGCCATGACAAAGTCCGCGACAGAGATCGGGCTGCCGTCGTGCCACTTGACGGTTTCATACAAGTCAGCAGGATAGACAACAACACTCTTGGTCTTGGCAGTGGTGCCTTCGGGGAATTTCTGAGCCGCGGTGATGAAGGTTTGGGTGGTTGCATCCCAGTCAACCCATGCATCTTCAGGGACGGGGATTTCATCCACTTCTTGAACGTCCAACCAACCGAGGTTGTTATTGGTGATCGGCAAACCAGCCTGATATTCAATAGAGGCGCTTTCAAAACGCTGAGGCCAACCGAGACCAGTGTAGGGGTCACCCATCATACCGGCGGTGGCGCTGCTGGCACCCGTGGCACCCTGGCTGGTCGCACGCATGATGTTGGAATCCCAAACCCAGTTGCTGCCAGCGATGGTGTTCCAAGGCTGTGTGAAGAGATCGTTGGTACCGACCTTCATCGTACCGCCTTCCTGGTCCACGAAGCGCAAGTTGTAGTTACCCATAAAGGCAGCTTCATAGCCAGCGGCAAGATCGTAGGTCACAGAGACGTTGCTGTTGTAAGGCGCGTACACGAGCTGGTCCACCACCCAAACGAAGAGTGAATCTTCAAGGGAGAGTTCCAACGCGCGAGCCAACATGGCATCGCGTTCTTCCTTGTTCGCAAAGTTACCTTGAGCAAGGTCATCGCCAAGCTGCTGAAGTTCAGGGTCAGCCACATTAGAGATGAAAGGTTCACCCGCCTGAACACTGGTAGGCAAGTAATACTGCTGGATGTTGCCACGCTCATCGCGGGTCAAACCAGAGGGCAGATAACCAGCGGTATAGAGGTGCCACTGACCCGCAGAAGCATCGGAACCAAGCCAGATCGGGAAGGCTTCAGAAGAAGTCTTGTACTGGCGGTCGACGGTGAAGCCCACTTCTTCCAACTGATTGGAAACATAATCACCCATGGGTTGGCGAGTGCCATCACCATCGGAGCGGATGAGGAAGATCAGGGTAATGGGTTCGCCGTTAAACTGCCACTTGCCATCTTCGCCAAGCGTCGCGCCCATGGCTTCCATTTCGGTTGCGATCTGAGCACGAGCCTTTTCAAGGTCATAGGCATACTTGGTTTCGAGAGCACGGGCGGTATCCACCAAGTTGGTATATTCCACCAACTGAGTGGTGATCGGCAAAAGCTTCGGCAATGAACCGCCGCCATAAATTTCCTGGTTGACATAGTTGCGGTCGATCAACCAGTTCAACGATTCGCGGATCTTGCGGTTCGAGAACGGGTTCATCACGGTCGCATCTTCGAACACGGCAGGGTTCAAGCTGATGCCATAGTTACCACCATAAGACTGGGTGTAGTTCAACCCCGCATCCTTGATGTCCTGCAATGTATTTGAAGACAGGTTGAAGGAATAGAAATCGATCGCGCCAGCCTGCAACTGCGAAACCGCAGAGTCAGAAGACACAACCGAGAAATCAATCTCATCCAGCCAACCACCGCGGCGTTCTGTGGCAGGAACTTCTTCCGTTGCGGCGGGAGCTGCCTCTTCCGTCACGGCAGGTTCATCGGTCGCAACCGGCTGTTCCTCAACCGGGGCATCCGTCGCTGCAGGCGCACAAGCAGCGAGCAACAAACCGAGGATGACCAACAAGCTGAGGACATTAAATGCTTTTTTCATTTTCATTCTCTTTTCTCCTTAATGGATTTGTGAAACAAGACGAACACCACATACTATCGATCAGCACACACCTCCTGTTACTCTTCTACACAGAAGGCGGAAAGTCAGTCCGCTAACCGACGCTCCGCCTTCTGAATGAATGCGGCTCTTCTTGGAGGAGAACAATTCCGCATGCGCCTTATCATACGGATACGAGGGTCAACTGTCATGCGCCTAAACAATTGGATTTGCTCACACAATTGAATGGTTCTTATTCACTCCATTTCGAAAGCGCTCTTAACCCAACTCAAAGCGAAAAACCATCCTTTGGGAGGGGTCACCAGACCTCCCGTAGAAGGAGCCGCCCATCAATCGCGGGAAATAAATTGCTTATAATAGTTCTCACCATGCGTAAATCTTCGTTCCTATGGATCGCCCTCCTCTTGCTTGTTTTAGAGTCCTGCGGGACGATGACGCCTGTCACCACGCCGGATGTAGACCCCACCGCCTCTTTAACGGACCCGCTGCCTGCTCCTGCTTCGATCAGCCCTTCCATCCCGTATGGAAAGAACATCCGCTTCGAACAGATCAGCCTCGAAGAAGGTCTTTCGCAAAGTGTGGTGAATGTGATCTTGCAAGACCAAAAGGGTTTTCTATGGATCGGCACCGACGACGGATTGAATCGCTACGATGGGTACAACTTCAAGGTCTTCAAGCCCGATATCACCGACCCCTACAGCTTGAGTGACCGCTCCATCACCGATATTGTGGAAGACCAGAACGGCAAGTTATGGATCGCCACCCGTATGGGCGGGTTGAATCGTTACGACCCCGTTTCTGGAAAATTCACCCAATACATCCACACCAAGAACGATGCACAAAGCATCATCAGCAACCAGATCACCACCCTCTTTCTAGATGATGACGGACTGTGGATCGGCACCAATAACGGTATCGACTTCTTCAACTTCGAGACCAACGAGTTCACCCATTACCCAACCGCCGATGGAAAACTGGAACCCGAAAGCAAATCGATTACCGTTCTGTTTAAAGACTCAGTTGACAGGCTTTGGGTTGGCACATCAGATGCGGGTCTGGGGTTGTACGATGAAGCCAGCCAGACCTTCAAAGTGTTCAAGAACAACGAATATAACAACCAAAGCCTCAGCCATAATCGCATCCTTTCCATCACCGAAGACCTTTCTGGAAATATCTGGATCGGCACCGGCAACGGGTTGAATCAATACAACCCGGAAGAAAATAATTTCATCCGCTATCGAAAGTCGAAAGACGACCCATACAGCCTTGCCGGCAACATCGTTTACTCCCTGTTCACCGACCACCTCGGCAGTTTGTGGATCGGCACCAACATGGGGTTAGACCGTTACTCTCCGCAGGAAGGCAAGTTCATTCATCATCAATACCAACCCAATGTACCCAATAGCCTGAGCAACAACGAGGTGATGTACATCTACGAAGATGACAGCGGTGTTCTCTGGCTTGGCACCTATGGCGGCGGGTTGAACAAATACAATCGTCAGCAAGACCGCTATGCCTATTTCCGTCACAATCCCGATGATCCCTCCAGCCTGAGCAGCAATCTGATCTTTGCCATTCAACCTGTGGAATTTGGACGGGTCTGGGTGGGCACGCTCGATAATGGGCTCAATCTATTCGATCCGTTCACAGAAACCTTCACCCGCTTCATCCACGACCCGAACGACTCCAGCACCATCAGCAACAACAGCATCATTTCATTGTTCTGGGATAAAAGTGGAATATTATGGGTCGGCACAGCCAGCGGGTTAGACCGTTACAATCGCGGCTCAAAATCTTTCACCCACTATTTACCCGAAGATGAATCCATCAAAAGCGGTGATGTACGTTTCTCGGTCTTTGCCATCCTGGAAGACTCAAAGAAACGTTTTTGGATCGGTTCCAACTGGGGCTTGTATCTCTTTGATAAACAAGAAGGAACTTTCTCAGCATACAGCACCGAGTTCGAAAAGACCCGCATCAACGCCCTCTATGAAGATGCACAAGGGAATCTATGGGTAGGCACTTACGACGATGGTTTAAGACGTCTCAACCCTGAAACTGGCGAAGTCACCTACTTCCGTTACGACTCGGCAGAAAGATCCTCGCTGAGCAGCAATACCGTCATGTGCATTTACCAAGACACCACAGGCACACTTTGGGTTGGCACACACGGCGGTGGACTTAGCCGCTTCAACCCAGATACCGAAACCTTCACTCATTACACCGAACAAGAAGGTTTATCCAACAATGTTGTGTATGGCATTTTGGAAGACGAAACCGGCAAACTTTGGTTAAGCACCAACTTTGGGCTAGCCCGCTTTGATCCTGCCACACAAACGTTCCGCATTTTCACTGCCAGTGACGGTCTCCAAAGCAATGAGTTCAATCAGAACTCTTATGCCAAAGACAGTGACGGCACCATGTATTTCGGCGGCATCAACGGGCTTAATGTTTTTGTCCCACAAGAGATCACGGATAACCAATACACGCCCAAGGTTGCCCTTACCTCCATCACATTGGATGGAGTTCCATTGAACGAAAAAGAAAACCGAACCACCGAATATCTCGATACCATCACGCTCACCTGGCCTCAAGATTCGTTTGAATTCGAGTTCGCTGCATTTGCGTACGAGCAGCCCTTGAACAATCGCTACGCCTACAAACTAGACGGCTTCGACACTGATTGGGTCAATATCGATAAACAAAGGAACGGACGTTACACCAACCTTCCCGGCGGCACGTACACATTGCATCTGCGCGGCTCGAACAACGACGGTGTTTGGAATAAGCAAGGTGCCAGCATCCAGATCGTGGTGGTACCGCCGTTCTGGGAAACCTGGTGGTTCCGCGGGTTCATGATCGTTGCCTTCATGTTCAGTGTGGCAGGTGGTTTGCGCTTGCGTGTGAAGAGCATTGAAAACAAGAATCTGGAATTGGAGCGTCTGGTCAAAATCCGCACCGCAGATCTTGAAAAACGCACCGGCGAGATCGAAGCGCTGTATCAGGCAGACGAAAAGATACTGCGCAGTGTCACCCTCAATCAGATCTTCCAAGCTCTCGTCGATGTCTCCATCTCCATCCTCAAAGCAGACCGCAGCATGGTCCTCACTTGGAACGATGAAAAGCGCAAGATCACGCCGCGTATCAGTTTGGGCTTCCGACCCGAAACTCTTACTGTCATGAACTTCGATATCGATGAAGGATTGATCGGGGTCGCCATGAAGACCGGTCACCCCATGGTAGCTTCTGACGACAACATCGTTGAACTGCGAGAAGATATTCGCAAAGCGATCGAGAAAGAAGGCATCAAATCTTTCGCCCACTTCCCCATCATTGTAGATGAAAAAGTGATGGCGATCTTCAACGTGGCGTACACCCGCTCCAATGCATTGACCAAAGATTCTGTCCGTCTCTTCACGGCATTGGTTAACCGCGCTTCGATGGCGATCGCAAACATGGAGCTGTTCGAGCAGACTCGTGATCTGGCAGTGATGGAAGCAAGAAACCGCCTCGCCCGTGACCTGCATGACTCAGCCAAACAAAAAGCCTTTGCCGCCCTCGCACAGCTTGGTACCGTGAACGGCATGGCAAAAGCCGTCCCACATGGACCGGTTCCGCAAGAAGCAGAACCACACTTGAGTGAAGCTGAAAATCTGGTGTATGAAGTGATCCAGGAATTGAACTTCCTTATTCAAGAGATCTACCCGATTGCATTACAGGAAAAAGGCTTGCCAACCGTTCTGCGAGAATATGTGTTCGAGTGGGAAAACAGGAACGACACAATGGTCAATCTCACGATCCAGAACGAGCGTCAGCTTCCGCTCGAAACGGAGCAAGCCGTATATCGTGTCATTCAAGAGGCGCTGGCGAATGTAGCCCGTCACAGCCGCGCCAAACGGGTGGATGTTTCCCTCGTTTATAATCCCGACCTGCTCCAAGTGACCATGGCGGATGATGGCTGTGGTTTTAACGTCAATCAAAAAGCGACCGGGTTGGGTTTCCGTTCCATGCGTGAAAGGATCAGCACTGTGCGTGGGACGTTCCAGATCCAGAGTGCGCCGGGACAGGGCACACGCATCATCATTCAAATCCCCCTCAAATCGAATGTTGGAGGTTAAGTATGAAACATCACCGAACCAGTATTTTGATCGCAGACGATCATGAAGTTGTTCGCAGCGGCATCCGCTCTTATCTTGAAAAGATCTCAGATTTTCAAGTCGTTGGCGAAGCATCTTCAGGCGAGGAAACCTTGAGCCTCGTTTCTGAATCGATTCCCGATATCGTGTTGCTGGATCTGATCCTGCCGGGTATGGATGGCATTGAGACCACGCGCCGCATTCGGCAGATCAGCCCGCGCACCAAAGTGGTTGTGCTCACTTCCTATCATGAAGATGTTCATATTTTCCCTGCTTTGAAAGCCGGAGCGATCTCGTATATTTTGAAAGACATGAAAATGGAAAAGCTGGTAGAAGTGCTGCACCGCGCCGTACAAGGCGAAGTGACTCTCCACCCCATCGTCGCCTCTCGGGTGCTTCAGAACATTCGCGGTGAGAATGGCGAGGAACAACCGCTTTTCACCGAACTGACCGACCGTGAGACCGATGTCTTGAAATTGATCGCAGCCGGACTCACCAACAGCCAGATCGCGGAAAAGCTCGTTATCAGCGAGAATACGGTCAAAGGGCATGTGAGCAATATACTCAGCAAGCTTCATCTAGCAGACCGCACACAAGCGGCGGTCTATGCCTGGCAGCAAGGCATCGTCAACCGGCAAAGCACCACGAAATAAGAATCAAAAAAAGACACCGCTTTTAGAGCGGTGTCTTTTTTTGATTCAAGTCTTGTATTACTGACCCATATCTGCCAAAGCGGCTTCGATCTCTTGGGCAAATATATCAATGCCCTGAGCACCCTGAATGACACGGGTCTGTGTTTCACCGTTGACTTCATAGCTCAGAATAAAGGACGGTGTTGCCTGAATGCCTGCTGCAGTTGCATCGGCGGCGTCTTGATCTGCCAGATCACCGTATTTTCCAGAGGAGATACATTCGTCATATTGACCACGGTCAAGAGCGAGTTCATCGGCAAAGGCTTCCAAACGGCGATCGCTGAATGCACCAACATTTTCACCGGTCTGGTTGGCGAAGATGATATCGTGCATTTCCCAGAACTTGCCCTGGTCTCCAGCACAATACGCAGCTTCAGCCGCAGCCTTGGATTCTGCACCGATGAACGCTCCCACCGACTTGTAAACAAAGTAAACCGTTCCGGGTTCCACATATTGTTGCATCAGCAATTCTTCGGTATTTTCGAAGAAGATACGGCAGTATGGGCACTGGAAGTCGGAATATTCAGTGATAGTGATCGGCGCGTTCGGGTCACCTGCCGCGTTGAAATCGGCGTTCGGGCGGGTGATCTCTGCCGGGACGGTAACATCCCCAACCGGCTTAAAGCTGGGATAAATAAATAAGAATGCAAGGAATAATGCACCCAAGGTGATCAGAACGATCGCAAGCAGGCGAGATTGCTTTTCTTTGCGACGGATCTGCTCCTTTCGCATTTGGCGTTTGCTCATCTCTTTGTTGTTCATACGGGCTCCTGTTATTTTTTAGTAGGCGCTGAATTTTCCCACGCCAATATGAATTTGTCCAGAAATGGGTTAAGGAGCTCTTATTTTCACTCGCGCAAACGAGCGTCCATCCACATCAATATCGTTTTGAATGCATCTGCCTTTTCTGGTTCGTTATGCAGTTCATGATATCCCCCATCCCAAAGGACAAGGGTGGCGCGGTCTTTCAACGCAGCGGCGAATTCAATACTGCCAGAAGGATAAGCGATAGCGTCTTTTTTCCCATGCATCAACAAAAGTGGAAGGGGAAAATCCCCGGCGTTTTCCAAGGTCCACTTGGTGACACCCAACATAACCTTGCCAAACCCAAGCGTTACCTTATCATGCACAAGCGGGTCTTTGAGATAGGTCTGTACTACGGTTTCATCACGTGAGATCGCTTTGGGGTCCAAGCCGCTGGCAATGGCTGTGGTTGGGATAATAGACCCCAATATTTTCGCCATCATGATCTTCACAGGCTGTTCTTCCAATGCTGTTCGCAACCCTGAACTAGTGGCGATCACGCCCTTGATATCTGGCTTGCGGTTCAAGGTGTAGTTTAAGACCAGAATCCCCCCCAAGCTATGCCCATATAACAGAATCGGCAAGTTTGGATAACGCGTTCGCGCCTTCTCCAACAAAAAGTCGATATCGTTCAAGAAATCGTCAATCGAAGAGATATGACCTCGCGCTCCTCCAGAACGACCATGTCCACGATGGTCGAACGAGAAAAGGATGTAGCCTTCCTTGCCCAACGCTTCGGCAACGTGGGCATAACGCGAGCTATGTTCACCCAATCCATGTACCAGGCATACAACCGCTCGGGGCATTACAACCGTTGGCTCCCAAACTTGCGCAAAGATATCAAGGTCGTCGTGTGATTTCCATTTGAGTTCCTGATGTTTCATATCTATGAAGCTCCAATTGTGATTTTAAATTCGCATTGCTGTGCGCCAGATGCTTTGCAAACTCGTTCTTCAATATCATGTTCATCGCCAGTAGCCCAATACAAACACTCGCGGATCAAGCCCAGAGTAACAAAGCAAACCGGGGCATCTTCTTTTTGACCCAAACTGGTAGGCGAAACATGATCAACGAGAAGCAGGTCGAGGTCCAGAGTATGAAGCGTGATATCGCCACGTCCCGCACCCAAGGTGGAAGCAAGAAGCTCAAGCGAAGGCTTCCGCTTCATGGGTTTGGGAAGTCCACGCACAAGAGCAGACTGGGCTTTGATGGCGAAAGGTGCATCGTTCAGCATTGGCTCCCAAAGCTTTGCCCCAATGCGCAAAAGGATGCCGCGTGCGCCGCGCCCGTAATACGTCCGCAATGCAGATTGTAGTTTGGCATAAGACTCTACCGCTTGAGATGCATCGAATGCAAGAAAAAATTCCGGTTTCTGCCAATCGCGTGAAAGACCGGAATTGGATAACACGGCATGGTAGGTATCGGCTCCAACTTCTTTGGAGAGGGTTTCCACAAATCGGCTCATCAGGCGTGGAGAGAATCTGGCGGATGTCATTGTTATGCTCCCAAGGAATTTACAAAAACAGGGTAGAACTCTCCTGTGCGAACGAAGCCTAATTTTTTATACAAGCGCAAAGATGCAACATTGTCATCCTGTGTGTTGACAGACAACCTGCCGGATCGAAGCCCCCCTGCTCGTTGGATAAGGTCATGCACCAGGGCTGACCCTACTCCCCTACCTTGCGCTTCAGGTCGGACCCCAAGCCTTGCGAGGTGTGCCCCAAACGGATTGCCCGTACTGATCTGATACCCAATGATGCCCGTCTCATCCTCAGCAACGGATGAGTGAAAAGATTGTCCACGTGCGCGTTGTAGTGAATCAAAGGTGTTATGCCAGAATGCACCAAAAGCTTCACGGTCTACTTGCTCAACGATGCTGAGGTCGGTTTCCTGCATCTGTCGAATGTGAATGTGGTCATCAATGTGGACTGGGACATAATCTTCACTTTTGAGTTCAAGCAGAACGATGTTCCAGCGCGGCTCAAAGCCGCTACCCAGAAGCAAGGTTTGAAACCACTGCTTCATCACAATGGATGCAATTTGAGCACGAGGGTTGGAGGAATAAATATCGGCTTGGGCAAAGCTCCATAGGTCAGACCAGGCTTCGGGTCCGGAAAGATGCGAGCTGTATGAGAAGAGGCGAATCCATGCCACATCAGGCGGGTCTTCAGGGCATGCCAAAGCAGCAACAATGGTCCCCGAATCTTCGAGCACCCAAAAGTTTTGGGCGCCGATCCACTCTAGGGCTGTTCGCCAATCGAGATGGCGGTGTGTATTTGATTCTTGAAAAATAAGGTTGGAAAGTTGACGATGATCCTGCGCAACGGCGCGCCGGATGTGCAGGTGAAGATTGATCATTTGATGAATTTCATGAAGAATTTCATGATGCGTTCAAAGAAGGTGGGATTCTTTTTGACGTCGATTGACCCCATCATTTTGAAAGCAGACTCGGTGATCTTGCCGGTCTTGAGTTTTAGTGCTGCCGCCGATTTCATGACCATTGCCCGCAGGTCACCTTCGTTCACAGTGCCGAAAAGGTCGGCAGAGAGTTCATATTTTTCGATCGCTTCATCATAACGATGAAGCCCTTCGAGTGCAGCCGCTTGATTCCCGATCGCCATTGCCTGACGTTTTACATCGTTCGCGCCTGCAAAGACTTTGTCGGTATCAAGCGTGGCTTCGAGGGCTTCTTTGGCTTTACCTGCCTGCAAGAGTGCAACGCTTAGATTGTTCTTTGATTCGGCAGCCTGTAATCCGGCACGCCCCAAGGTATATCCTTCGGCTGCCTGACGAAAATATTCAGCTGCTTCTATGAAATTTTTCTGGGCAAACGCTTGTTTGCCCTTCGCATCTAGCTGGTGGGGTTCAAGAGACATGGCAATTAGAGCGTAATATCGAGCAGACCTTCTGCCACTGAGCGAAGTTTGTCGCGTGACATGCTGCTAAGTTTCATGGCAAGTTCAAGGTACGGACGGTTCACAGGCTGACAAACAAATTCCTGGTAATCTTTTGGAAGATCCATGAATTTCTGCATGGCAAGCTGGGTGCTCATCCATTCACCTACAGGTCCACTTTGATCGAAGAATTTCTCGATGCGGCTGCCCATTACTAAAAGGATGCTCTCAAGCTCAGGCACTGTAACGGTGCGTTCACCAAGTTCATACGCCTTCAATCGAGACTGGGGGATGCCCGTCTCAGACGAAAGATGGCGAATGGACATGTTCGCATTCGTACGTTCCTGGCGGATCAATGCACCGATCATGCGATGGCGCAGTGCGATCAGCCTCGTGATGTCCTCATGCGTTAAAGGTTCGGGAGCATCAGAGAGCGTTTCAGTACCCCAAAATTGATTAATGGGAATCTTTAGGAAAAATACAAGGGCTTCCAACTCGGGCAGGGAGGGTGCTCGCCGTCCTTCTTCATAGGCACGGAAAACACCGGGCTTGATACCAATGGCGTCGGCGCATTCTTTGATGCTGCGACGTTCCGCCATTCGGGCATCCCTAATCAACAAGCCAAGTTTCTTTTCGCGAATAGTAATTTGAGCGTTGGTCATGTTACCTCATCAGGTGAGCCCATATTATAGCAGATGCATCAACGTCTTGATGTGGATGGCTGAGGTTTTGCCATGAATACTTCTGCACCAAGGTTGAAGCCTGCCGCGATCAAACGTGGAGTGAAGTTGGGACGAATACCCGTGGGCTGCAACTCGCCTAACACTTGACCATCTTGCGTCACGCCGGTTTGGTTGAATTTGAAGATATCTGTGAGGACGACCACGTCGCCTTCCATACCGGCAACTTCTGTAATGGCAGTGACCTTACGTTTGCCATCTTTGAGGCGTGTTTGCTGAACGATGAGGTCGATGGCTGAAGAGATCTGGGTACGCACCACTTTGAGGGGTAGGTCCATGCCTGCCATCAATACGAGGGTTTCAAGACGGGAGATGGCATCACGCGGGCTATTAGAGTGGACCGTCGTTAGCGAACCATCGTGACCGGTGTTCATGGCTTGGAGCATGTCTAACGCTTCGCCGCCGCGCACCTCACCCACTACAATACGGTCAGGACGCATACGCAAAGAGTTCTTAACGAGGTCACGGATGGTGACCGCATGTAAGCCGTCTGAGTTGGCTGGCTTGGTCTCCATACGCATGACATGATCTTGCTGCAATTGAAGTTCCGCTGCATCTTCGATGGTTACAATGCGCTCGCCTTCTGGAATAAAGCCGGAAACTACATTCAGAAGTGTGGTTTTACCAGAGCCGGTACCACCTGAAATGACAATGTTGAAACGTGCCTTCACGCAGGCTTCCAAAAATTCCGCCATTTGTTTTGTGATGGAACCAAAAGAGATCAAGTCGTCGACTTTGAGCTTGTCTTTGCGGAATTTACGGATGGTAATGGAGGGTCCATCAATGGAGACAGGTCGAACCACGGCGTTGACGCGGGACCCATCTGGCAAACGCGCATCGACCGTTGGGGAGTCAAAATCGACCCGGCGACCGAGCGGCAGGATGATCCGGTCAATGATGCGAACGACATGGTCGTCATCATCGAAGGTGATCTCACTTTTGGTGAGTTGCCCCTTCTTCTCGATAAAGACCTTCTTCGGTCCATTCACCATGATCTCGGAAACATCTGGGTCATCCAACAATGGCTGAATGGGACCAAACCCAAGCAGGTCATTAAGGACTTGTTTGAAAATATCTTTCTTCAGGTCTTCGGGGAATTTAAGCTGAGTCGTATCGAACACGCGACCGATGTTCTGTTGGATGAAGGTTGCACGCTGTGATGCTTCCACGCCTTCAGACTCCAAAGCGCGCAGGAGGTTATCGGCGAGATATTTTTTCAGGCGAACCAGATCCTGCCCTGTCAATCGTTGTGGAGCGTTCGATAAGAGGCTGTTCATTGCCCATCTTCCGTTTTATTCTCATCGCCGATAGGCATGATCCAAACGATCTGGCTTTTCTGAACCGCCAGAAATGGACCGCTATAAATTACCTTGCCTTCGGCATTGCAAACGCTCACTTCTGTCACTGCAATGAATTGCTCATCGTTTTCCAATTCATCCTTCAACCGTTCATCATGCCGCACATGGATCAATCCGCGGATAAGGTTGGTCGTGGTCTGCACCATGGAAGGCACAGCCACTTTCTGGATGACATTGGTGTAGTACTTCCCTTTATCGTCATATTCGATGGTCATGGGTATTGTCTCCCATCCACCAGAGAAGCTCATTGGCTGCGAATTTTTTTCGCGTTGGTTATTACTTCCCGGGCGGATTCTTGAAAAATGATTGTAGCGGTATCGTTTGGGAATTTTAACGTAAAAGGTCTATGTTGGCTGTTTGCAAATCCGAAATTTGTGCCGAGGTAGGGAATTGCAGTATTGATGGTTATCCCCAACATGGTCTCTGCTTCTCTCTTGCTTAAGCCTTCCAAACCGGCATGCCGGTTCAAAATGGTGTAGATCGCTTCCGGATTTACCCCTTTCGCCTTCAGGAAATCCAAAATGGTCTTTGTCAGAGAGACTGTGCTGACATCCGTACTAATAAGCAAAGTGACCAAGTCTGCGTGTTGTATGAGAGGGAGGGTGATCTTCGAAAGAGAACGTCCGATATCCACTAGAACATAATCATAGGCAGATTTCAAGCCCGAAACAATATCCCAAATACGTCCTACATTGAGTTGGTTACTCAACTCAGGGTCGGGCGAGCCCGCTAACAAGCTGAAATTCCAAAATTCGATCTGCGGTAATTGGGTCTGGAAAAAATCGGTATCGGTTTCAAGGGGCGAACGTTCTGCGATGGTAATGACATTCTCTTCGCCTTCATACCCTACGATCGGAGCGATTGACCCAATGGGGAAAACAAGGTCTGCCACCGCAATGCGAGCTTCTGGCTGGTTCTTGGCAATGTTCATCGCCATATTTGCACAAATGGAAGATGTCCCTGTGCCGCCCTTGGCACTCAAGAAGACGATCATTAAACCGCCTTGTTTCATTGTTTCTTGGGTCACGCCAAACAGACGGCTGACGATGTCCTTTAGCAACGGAACTGCCTGACCAGATTTGGTGATGTACTCATTGAACCCGGCATCTTGGCATAATTTTATGCGCGCAGGGTTATGGTCGCTGCTTAAAGCAACAAGAGGCAGATTGACTGTTCGTGGATCGTTCCTTAATTTGGAGGCAAATTCCTCCCCCTTGATATCTGTCAGAGCAGGGTCGGCAACCACGAGGTCTGGGTGGTCGCGCCAGGTATAGATCAAGCCTTCTTTGCCAGACCCTGCCTGTAGTGTCTCATAATTCAATTCTTGTAGCTTTCGAGCAATAAAGTTGCGGCTTGCGACATCTGAGTCAACAATTAAGATTTTCTTTTGTGGCATGGCAAATTCCTAAGCGCATGCCGCTGTCATGCGCAGATGTTATGTTTCATTTGGGGGCATCAAGTACCCAAGCCCAGAGCGAGTGACGATATGTCTGGGCGTGTGAGCATCCTTCTCCAATTTCTGGCGCAGACGGGCAATGCTCACCCATAAAATTTCCTTATCATTTTTATATTCGACGCCCCAAACGCTCGTTAACAAATCCTCTGAAGTAAGGATCTTGCCAACATTGTGAGCGAATTGAAGCAGGAGCCTGTATTCTGTGGCAGAGAGCGAAACGGGTTCTTCACCGCGCCAAACTTCAGCCCGGGCGAAATCGATCTTCAGGTCATCATGCGTGAAGAAGCGGACTTGTCCGGCATCGGCTGGGCTGTGAGCCCGACGCAACACCGCACGCACACGTGCAAGTAATTCAGTCGCGGAAAACGGTTTGATGAGGTAATCATCTGCCCCAAGGTCAAGACCACGAACACGGTCCTGCTCCTCGCCGCGTGCCGTTAGGATCACAATGGGCACATTGGTAAATTCACGCAAACGCTGGGTCGCACCAAATCCATCCAACCGTGGCATCATCACATCCATCAACACCAGGTCAATGGGATTGGACGAGAATACATCCAGTGCCTGCATCCCATCCTGCGCGGTGACCACTTCATACCCTTCAGTGCGAAGGTTCGCCTCCAAAAGGCGAAGATAGCGGGGTTCGTCATCCACGATCAGAATACGCTTTGCCATAAGAACTCCTTGAGGAATGGTGATTGCTTGATGGGTCAAAGCGTTGGGTCGGCGGGAAGTTCGATCAAGAAGGTCGTTCCGCGATCCAACACTGACTCTACCCAAATATTACCATGATGTGCCATAACAATTTGCTTGCAAATATAGAGCCCCAAACCTGTACCCGTTACTGTCCGCTCACCGGGTACGCGATAAAAACGTTCGAACAAAAATGGAATGAACTCTTCAGGAATGCCCTCGCCCTCATCGGAAAAAGTGAGGCGCACCTTATTCGCCAAGTGCTTTCCACTGATAATAAGTTTCGAACCCGGTGCATACTTAATGGCATTGCTGAAAAGATTTTCAAGAACCTGCGAAAGCCGCACGCCATCTCCAAGAACTGGCGGCAGCACATCCATTTTCATTTCGATCACCAGGTTAGGATGATGGGTTCTGACCCGTGCCGCTACATCACGCACAAGCGCATCAAGACGGATGGGCGAAAATTTGAACTGAATGGTCTTGCTCTGCAACCGCGCGGACTCGAGCATATCTTCGATCAATTTCGCAAGGCGGTCTGTTTCCTCATCAATAATGGAAAGAAATTCACGTTGAGTGGCTTCATCCCATTGCGTATCCTGCCGCAACAAGCTGGTGCTATAACCCTTGATAAACCCAAGCGGAGTTCGCAGTTCATGAGAGATGGTTGAGACAAAATCATCCTGCAAGCGCATCTGACGTTGAACCGAATCTAATTCGGCACGTGCTTCCTGCAATTCCTTGCGCTCGATCAATGCTGCCGCCCAGATCGCTTGAAGAGACGCCACATGGATGTGAATATCTGAATATTCCGGTCCGCCGAAACGCACGAACAACAATGCGCCTCGCAGCTTCTCCCCCACATATAGCGGAATGCCCAATACATAGGTTTGAGACATACGGTCATTTCGGTTCGAACCTTTATCAGGACCATGAATGACCATATGCTCATTGGAGATCACATCGTTCGCAACGCTCTCCCCCCAGGCGGCATCGGCTTCAGCGGTTTTGCCGCGCCCAATCGCCCGCGCATAAACCACATCCAAACCGGGTGTCTGGCGATCGCTCAAGTACACGGCGACATTATCAAACACAAAGGAACCCCGCATGGATATAAACAATGCATCCAACGCGGATTTCCAATCCGATTTTGATTGCACCTCTTGAAAAATTCGGTGAAGTTCGGAGAGCGTTTCCTTATCCATACACTAATCTCGCATGGCGAGCAGGGGGAACTTAAAAGTCGTACCTTTTCCTTCTATAGATTTCACATCCAACAATGAACCGTGCGCCTCAACGATCTGACGTACTAATGACAACCCCAAGCCAGTCCCGCCGTAACGACGAGTGGACGAACCATCCAACTGATGGAACGGTTCGAATATCTCATTCATTCGTTCTTGCGGGATGCCCACCCCCGTATCGCGCACACTCAACTGAACGAGATTCTTCCCCTCCTCTTCAAGGATGATCTGCACGCTTCCACCTGATGGGGTGAACTTGATACCGTTATCGATGAGTTGAGCCACCACCCAGCTGATTTTCTCACCATCTGCCTGCACAAAGGGTGTACCTTCCTTCGCGACCACTTCCAGCTTCACACCGCGATCTTCCGCCTTGCGTGTGGCGGTCTTTGCGATCAACGACACCACCCGGCGAATATCCACGCTTTCGAGCTTCATGCTCATCTCGCCGCGAGATGCCAGTGAGAACATGATCAAGTCTTCGATCATATCCTCCAACTTTCCTGTGGCGCGTGAACTCACCGTCAGCGCATGACGCTGCTCCTCGGTGATCGGACCAAGCGATTCAGAAACCATCAACTCGATATACCCTTTGATGTGTGTGAGCGGAGTACGCAGTTCGTGAGAAATATTCGAAACGAAATTCGCCTTCATCTGACTAAGTTCAGACAAGCGATTCAACGCCTGATTCAAGTCTGCCGTGCGCTCGCGGACACGTTGTTCCAGATTGCGGTTCGCTGATTGCAGCGCCGAGCGCAATTGGATGATCAACTCGGTGATGACCTGATCGAGAGTTTCCTTATCGATCAAGTTCAACTCAACCAGAGCCTGCCCCAGCAAAGCTTGCCCGCCTTTATAAGCAATATCCTGTTGATGGGTCAAGGCCCGTTGAAGGTCTACTTCTGTGATCAAGCCTTTTTGGACGAGATACTCTCCCAAACGGGGAACGAGCATTTCTGGCGATAGTTTAGGCGACTTGGGTTCCATAGATTCCATCCAAAATTTTATATTTCGTGCATGATATCTAAAATGCTAAATGACCCAATCTCCATCTATCATGACAGCAGATGGAGACATTGTCAACAGGTCAACAGGGCTAATTTTAAACGGGTCTTCTTCCAACACGATCAGATCGGCATGGTAATTTTCTGCCAATTTGCCAAGGCGATTCTCGGCATTGGCAGTATACGCCGCGCCGAAAGTGTAGGCAGATAAGGCTTCGGCGAGAGTCAGCTTTTGTTCGGCGCGCCAGCCTTCGGCGGAGGGTGAACCGTCTGCCCGTTGGCGGGTGACTGCGGCGTGCAATCCCCAGAACGGGTTCGGCGACTCCACGGGTGCATCCGATCCAAAAGCAAGGATCGCGCCATAGTTAAGTTGAGTCCGCCAGGCGTATGAAAGTTCCGCGCGTTTGCCCCAATAACGATCGGCGGCAAACATATCGGAGGTCGCGTGAATCGGTTGCATGGATGCGATGACGTTGAGCTTCGCAAGGCGCGGCGCATCGTCGGGATGAATGACTTGCACATGCTCAATGCGATGGCGTAGATGCGGCAAATGATTTTGTGTTTCGTAATTGCGCAACTGCTCGAAGGCATTCAACACTTCGTGATTGGCTTTGTCGCCGATGGCATGCACTGTCATACTCAAACCAACATCGGCAGCTTTGCGGGCGTGCTCAAAAAGTTCTTCACCATCCATGTTGAGAATGCCGCGATTTTCTTTCTCGCCTTCATACGGTTGGAACATCGCCGCCGTGCGCGGACCGAGTGCTCCATCCATGAATGCTTTGACGGAACCAATCCACAACATCTCATCACCAAAGCCGGTGCGCAAGCCGAGGTCGTTTGCCTGCTCCACGCTTTCGACGGGGATGTTTTTGCACACGCGCAATTTTAATTTGCCTTTTGCTCTCAAAGATTGCAAAGCCATGAAAGATTGACGGCGGTCAAAATCATGGACGCCCGTAATGCCCATCTTCCACAACACGGATTGGGCTGTGAGTAGTGCCGCCTCCAACTCAGCCAGAGTTGGTTCTGGCACCGCAGCATTGACCAACGCCATAGCCGTTTCGAGCATGATGCCCGTGGCTTTTCCATTCGCATCGCGCTGGACTGCGCCATCTTTCGGGTCGGGTGTTTCATCGGTGATATTCGCCAACTTCATCGCGGACGTATTCGCCCATGCCGCATGCAATGACTTGGCAGTGAGATAGACCGGATTGTTCGGCGAGACGGCATCGAGTTCTGCAGCCGTTGGGAAGTTGCCATCCCAATCGTTCTGCTGCCAACCATGACCAAGCACCCACTCGCCCGGCTTGAGAGTCCGCGCACGCTCACCCACCCGCCGCAGACATTCTTCCTTCGTCTTCGTTTCGCAATCCACTTTGGAAAGCCCCAACGAATAAAACTGCATATGGATGTGCGCGTCGGTGAGTCCGGGCAGGATGGTCTTGCCTTTCATATCCTGCTTTTCGACCTTGCCATGTGCAAGGCTTTCGAGTTTGTCTTTCTCGCCGACAGCAATAATCCGACCGCCCGCGATGAGGATCGCAGAAGCATGTGGATTGGAAGAATCAAGGGTGTGTATGTTTGCGTTGTAAAGGATTTTCATTTTATTTTTTTGTAAGGGTGGGGTCTCACCGCCCAAGGTTTTATGTAGGAATAGGAGAAGGGCGCGGAAACCGCGCCCATACAGACTACGTCATCTTCTTGATAAGCGCATCCAGCTCTTCATCGGAATAATAATAAATGGTAACTGTGCCGCCCTTCTTGCCATGCTTGAGCGCCACCTTCGTACCAAGACTGCGCTGTAAACGTTTTTCAACATCGATCACATCTGCGCTCTGTGTTGCCTTCTTAACCTTGACCGGACGCTGCCCCGTCAATTTACGGATCAATTCCTCTGCCTGACGGACGCTCAACGACAAGTTGATGATGGTCTGCAACGCGGACGTCTGCGCCTTTTGTGTGGAGAGACCCAACAAGGCGCGGGCATGACCTTCAGTAATTTTATTATCGACCAAAGCTTGCTTGACCGCATCCGCGAGATTGGTGAGACGCATGGTATTGGTTACTGCCACGCGGCTTTTACCCACACGCTTGGCGATCATGTCGTGAGATAGACCGAAATCTTCCGCAAGCTGATGATAGGCTTCAGCTTCTTCCATCGGGTTCAAGTCTGCGCGCTGGACGTTTTCGATCAACGCCAGTTCAAGCAATTCTTGATTATTCGCCTGACGCGTCACCACAGGGACTTTGGTCAAGCCTGCCCGCTGCGAAGCCTGCCAGCGACGTTCACCCGCAATGAGGATGAAGGTGCCATCTCCCTTCGGAGAGACGATCAACGGCTGGATGACTCCATGCTCACGAATGGATGCCGCCAAGTCGTTCAATTCATCTTCTTTGAAATGCACGCGCGGCTGACGCGGGTTACGTTTGATGGCTTCCACTGCCACCTGCTGCACACCGCCATGTCCGCTCGTGCTACTCGTCGCCGCCGGAGTCGAAGACTTTCCGCCCGGGATGAGCGCATCCAAACCTTTGCCAAGACCTTTTCGTTGAGCCATGATAAATCCTTTTTAACCGCAGATGAATGGGATAAACAAAAACGGAAAGATAAAAATCCTTTTCATCTGTGTTTATCTGTGGTTACTTATCGCCTTTCAACAATTCTTTCGCCAGTGTTTCGTAGGCTTCCGCACCCGGAGAATGCGGCGCATATTCTGAAATGGGCAACCCATACGAAGGCGCTTCTGCCAAACGGATGTTACGCGGAATGATGCTCTTGAACACCTGATTTGGGAAATGCTTGTTCACCTCGCGCACCACATCAGCAGAAAGATTAGTGCGGTTGTCGAACATCGTCAGGATCACGCCGCGCACTTTCAATTCAGGGAAAAGAGCCGATCGCACACGCTCGATTGTCTGGGTCAGTTGTCCCAACCCTTCGAGTGCGAGATATTCGCATTGCACCGGCACGATCACACCATCGATTGCAGCCATCAATCCGTTCACGGTCAACAAGCCCAGCGAAGGCGGGCAATCGATCAACACATAATCATAGCGGCTTGCCACTTTCAACAACGCCTTACGCAAACGCGACTCGCGCGCGAGCTCATCCACCAACTCCACTTCGGCGCCAGCCAGCGAAGGCGAAGACGGCAACAGCGACAACTGCAATCGCTCATTCAATAAAATATAGGGAAAGATATCATCCTCACCCAGCAAGGCATCATAGGTGCTGCCATCTACAAGGAGCTTATCTACGCCCAAGCAAGAGGTTGCGTTCGCCTGCGGGTCAAGGTCCACCACCAACACGCGCTGTCCCTGCTTCGCCAAATACGCCGCAAGGTTGATCGTGGATGTGGTCTTGCCCACGCCGCCTTTTTGATTCACAAGTGTATAGATCTTCGTCAAGACAAAACCTCCATCTTGCAATGTTCGATTTCTGCATGGGTCGGAATGCCCTGCAACCCCACACGCGTCACAGAATGTGCCGCAAGGTTGGTTGCAAAACGCGCCGCCTCCCACGGGTCTTTGGTTTGATAAAGCCGCACAAAAAATGCCGCCGCAAAAATATCGCCCGCACCGGTCGCATCCACTTCATCCACTTTGATAGGACGATAACGCCTGCGGTCACCATGCCAATGCAACACCGCACCATCTTCCCCTTCTGTGAGACAAAGCAGACGGGTGTGATGCGCCATCCATTCGACAAGTTCCAAGTCGCGGTTGATATCTTCAAGCGACATCACTACGCCTCCAACCTGACCGAGAACCTGTTCGCTGTTTTCCCAAGCCGTAGCAAACACTGAACCCTTTTCGTCCCAGCCGCGCATCCATCCCTGCGGTGTGACTCCCACCCACGAAGACGAGAATTGCTTCACCAACGCCGGGTCTACTTCCTGTGCAATGGGTGCGAGATGAACGATCGGTGCATCCCGCCAAATCTGTGGGACATGTTCAAACGAAATCTTAGTCGCTTGATGATGCAAGGTCTGTTTGCGTCCGTGCTCGGTTTTGACGTTCTCGAATATCGTGCTTTGTTCGGTTGGAAGATTGAATATCTGAATTCCATCCAGCAGGTTCAGGGGAGCATCCTCCCCCGCCGAAGTGACAATGCCAACTCGCAAGCCCATCGCCTTCGCAGTCAACGCCGAGTAGGAAACCGTCCCACCGAGTTGTTTGCCCGTAGGAGTTAAATCCACAGCCACATGGCCAATAAGAAGATAATCCACTGGGCGGATGTCAGACATGGGCGAATTATACCGTGATGCAGACCATGGACCATGGACGATAGACAATAAAAAATAGACCGTGAACTATCGTCCACGGTCTATCGTCCATCGTCTTATTTATTCTTTCGGAAGGATCACCACTTTGCGATACGGTTCGTCGCCAGTGCTCTCGGTCTTCACGGCGGGATGTCCGCGCAGCTCGATGTGAACCACACGGCGTTCGCTCGATGGCATCGGCTCCATCGTCACTTTGCGACCGGTCTTTGTGACCTGATCTGCCATGCGATTAGCAAGCTG
>Ga0075012_10000880_pt1 | contig 31575 bp, 20 predicted proteins | sample All_14_2_FD_71474 | JGI IMG/M metagenome (GOLD analysis project Ga0075012, IMG submission 71474) | Freshwater microbial communities in response to fracking from Pennsylvania, USA - Allegheny Zone_MetaG_DW_15 | ecosystem: Environmental > Aquatic > Deep subsurface > Groundwater > Drilled...
TGTAAGGTCTGCGGTACCGTTGGCACCACCGTTACAGCTTACGTTCGTATTTGTAGCAGCAGCTATCAGCGCATCCGGCTGGCCTACTGTTGCTGTTGTTGTCGTTGTGCAGCCATGGGCGTCTGTTACCGTTACTGTATAAGTACCGGCTATCAGTCCTGTAGCATTAGCTGTCGTAGCGCCGTTGCTCCATGCATAGGTATATGGTGCTGTACCGCCTGTAGCTGATGCAGTGGCAGTACCATTAGCACAACCATTGCACAGTGCATCTGTTGCAGTTGCGGTAGCAGCAAGTACAGCAGGCTGTGTAACTGTCTTCGTTACTGTAGCCGTACAGCCATGTGCGTCTGTTACCAGTACGGAATAGGTACCGGCAGTAAGACCAGTGATATCCTGCGTTGTAGCGCCATTACTCCAGCTGTAAGTATATGCTGTAGTACCACCGCTTACCGTCAGGTCAACTGAACCGTTGCTCTCACCATAGCAGTTTACATTAACCGCTGTTGCTGATGCTGTCAGTACTGCAGGCTCTGTAACTGTTACTGTAGCTGCTACGGTATAACCATGTGCATCTGATACAGTCACATTATAAGTACCTGCACTCAGGGCGCTCAGGTCCTGTGTAGCAGCACCGTTGCTCCAGCTGTAGGTGTATGGGGTTGTACCACCGCTCACTGTAAGGTCTGCAGTACCATTGGCACCACCGTTACAGCTTACGTTCGTATTTGTAGCAGCAGCTATCAGCGCATCCGGCTGACCTACTGTTGCTGTTGTTGTCGTTGTGCAGCCATGGGCGTCTGTTACCGTTACTGTGTATGTACCGGCTATCAGTCCTGTAGCGTTAGCTGTTGTAGCGCCGTTGCTCCATGCGTAGGTATATGGTGCAGTACCGCCTGTAGCTGATGCTGTGGCAGTACCGTTAGCACATCCGTTGCACAGTGCGTCTGTTGCAGTTGCTGTCGCAGCCACTGGTGATGGCTGGGTAACTGTCTTCGTTACTGTAGCAGTACAGCCATGAGCGTCTGTTACCAGTACTGAGTATGTACCGGCTGTAAGACCAATGATATCCTGTGTTGTTGCTCCGTTGCTCCAGCTGTAGGTATATGCTGTAGTACCGCCGCTTACGGTAAGGTCTATCGAACCATTATTACCACCGGCACAGCTTACGTTGTATGCTACTGCCAGGGCTCCCAGGGCAGTAGGTTCTGTGATTGTTTTTGTTACCGTAGCAGTGCAACCTTTTGCATCTGTAACGACTACAGAATAAGTACCGGCTGTAAGACCTGTACGATCTTCTGTTGTAAAGCCACCACCCCAGCTATAAGTATAAGGTGTTGTACCACCTGTTACAGTGAGGTCTATTGTGCCATTAGCACCATTGTAACAACTAACATTGGTAGCAGTAGCAGTAGCAGCCAACAGAGCAGGCTGTGTGATGGTCTTTGTTACTGTAGCAGTACAGCCGTGAGCATCAGTTACCAGTACTGAATAGGCACCTGCGGTAAGGCTGCTCAAGTCCTGTGTTGTGGCACCGTTGCTCCAGCTGTAAGTGTAAGGCGATGTACCGCCAGACACAGTAAGGTCTATTGTTCCGTTATCTCCACCATTACAGTTAATATGAGTAGCTACAGCAGAAGCTGCGAGTGCAGCAGGTTGTGATACAGATACCGTAGCCGTAGTTGTATAACTATTGGCGTCTGTCACTACAACAGTATAGGTGCCAGCAGCAAGACCCGTAGCGGTTGCTGTTGTAGCACCATTATTCCAACTATAAGTATAAGGCGTTGTTCCTCCTGTTGCTGTAACAGTTGCTGTACCATTGTTACCACCGTTGCAGGAAACATTTGTTCCGGTTGCGGCAGCTTCAAAAACAGCAGGCTGTGTGATGGTAAAAGTTCTTACCAGCATACAGTTATTGGCATCTTTTATTGTAACCGTATAGTTACCGGCAATGAGGCCTGTAACTGATGCTGTCACGGCTCCGGTATTCCACTCATATGTATAAGGTGCAGTACCGCCCGATGCGGTAACACCTGCTGTACCGTTGGCACAACCATAACAAAGCGCATCTGTAGCAGCAGTAACAGCAGCTACCGGTGCAGGCTCAGTAACGGTCTTTGTTACAGTAGCCGTACAGCCTTTATTGTCTGTGACCACTACTGAGTAGGTACCTGCGGCAACACCACTCAGATCCTGAGTAGCAGCGCCATTGCTCCAGTTATATGTATAAGCAGCAGTACCGCCGCTTACCGTCAGGTCTATTACGCCGTTTGTACCACCATTACAGCTTACATTGCTTACTGTAGCAGAGGCACTGAGTGTGGCAGGTTGTGTAATTGTTTTTATAACCGTTGCAGTACAACCTTTATTATCAGTTACTACTACAGAATAGGTTCCTGCGTTCAGTCCGCTAAGGTCCTGTGTAGTAGCACCATTGCTCCAGCTGTAAGTATATGGAGTAGTACCGCCGGCAGCAGTAAGATCTATAGTACCATTGCTACCGCCGTTACAGCTAACATTAGTATTAAATGCAGTGGCAGTAAGCACTGACGGCTGTGTTACAGTTTTTGACACTGTTGCCGTACAGCCATGAGCATCTGTTACCAGTACTGAATACGTACCAGCTGTAAGGCTGCTCAGGTCCTGTGTAGTAGCTCCATTGCTCCAGCTGTAAGTGTAAGGCGATGTACCACCAGACACAGTAAGGTCTATTGTTCCGTTATTACCACCGTTACAGTTAACATTGGTAGCAGATGCAGATGCAGACAATGCTGATGGCTGAGCTACAGTTACTGTAGCAGTAGTAGTATAACTATTGGCATCTGTAACCACCACAGAGTAGGTACCTGCAGTAAGACCAGTCAGTGATACTGTAGTAGCACCATTGCTCCATGCATAAGTATATGGAGTAGTACCACCGGATACAGATACGGTTGCAGTGCCGTTATTACCTCCATTACAGCTAACACCGGTACCACTGGCCGATGCAGAGAAAACAGAAGGCTGTGTTATTGTAATGTTTTTTACAACGGTACAGTTATGAGCATCTTTTACCGTAACAGTATAAGTGCCTGCTATCAGTCCTGATACCGATGCTGTCGTGGCGCCGTTACTCCATACATAAGTATATGGAGCAGTACCACCGGTAGCAGCTACTGAAGCTGTACCATTGGCACAACCATAACAAAGTGCATTGGTGAAAGAAGTTGTAGCTGTTATTGCCGAAGGCTGTGTAATGGTCTTTGAAGCAGTAGCTGTACAACCATTACCATCAGTAACAACCACAGAGTAAGTACCAGCAGTAAGGTCGCTGATATCCTGTGTAGTTCCTCCATTATTCCATGCATAAGTATATGGAGTAGTACCACCAGCCACAGTAAGATCTACCGTACCATTTGTACCACCGTTACAACTTACATTCGTATTGGTAGCCACTGCTGTAAGCGCTGTTGGCTGAGCAATGGTTTTTGTTGCTGTAGCTGTACAACCCTTATTGTCTGTTACTACTACAGTATAGGTACCGGCTGTAAGACCTGTACGATCTTCTGTTGTAAAACCACCACCCCAGCTATAAGTATAAGGAGTAGTGCCACCCGTTACAGTCAAATCGATTGTACCGTTAGCGCCATTGTAACAGTTAACATCTGTACCAGATGTGGTAGCAACCAGTGCAGCCGGCTCTGAAATTGTCTTTGTCCTTGTAGTTGTACAACCTTTTGCGTCTGTAACAGTAACAGAGTATGTACCGGCAGTAAGACCGGTAAGATCCTGAGTGGTAGCGCCATTATTCCAGCTGTAGGAGTATGGTGTGGTACCACCGGTTACAGAAAGATCTATACTACCATTGCTGCCACCGTTACAGTTAATATTGGTACCGGTAGCTGAGGTAGCCAGTGCAGCCGGCTGAGTAATTGTTTTTGAAGCATATGCATTACATCCGTTTGCATCACTTACGGTAACATTATAAGTACCTGATGTCAGTCCACTCAGGTCCTGCGTAGTAGCACCGTTGCTCCAGCTGTAAGTGTAAGGCGATGTACCACCAGACACAGTAAGGTCAATGATTCCGTTGCTACCACCGTTACAGCTCACGTTAAATGACATAGCTGATGCAGCAACAACCGAAGGCTGAGTAATAGTCCTGCTCAATGTTGCGGAACAACCTTTCGCATCAGAAACAGTAACACTATAAGTACCAGATGCAAGACCGGATATATCCTGTGTATTGGCACCATTGCTCCAGCTGTATGTAAATGGAGCAGTACCACCGCTTACTGTGAGGTCTATTGTACCATTGTTAGCAGCATAGCAGCTAAGGTTGGTTGTAGTGGCAGTAAGTAATACAGAAGGATTAACAGTAATTGTTTTTACTGCAAGACATCCTGTAGCAAGTGTATAAGTAACGTTACATGTTCCGGCACTGAGTGCATTCAACACACCGGTTGAAGTATTAATTGTTGCAATCGCACCGTTAGAGGTACTCCATGCTCCGCCACTGCCACCACTTGTATAAGTAGCTGCAGTTCCTGCACAAAGCATGGATGCGCCAGACACAGCAGCCGGAAGTGGATTGGTAGTTACTACGGCCGATACAGAACAACCACTGGGCAGTGTATACGTTACATTGGCAGTACCGGCAGATATACCACTGATAATACCAGACGTATTTCCTATAACTACCACAGAAGCATTACCTGAAGTCCATGTACCAGTCGTTGGTATAGCCGACAATGTAGCACTACCACCTACACAAACCGAAAGTGTACCAGTTATCGCAGATGGATTTGCATTTACTGTAATTTGCTTTGTAACAGCACAACCAGATGGCAGTATGTAACTGATAGTTGCTGTACCCTGTGCCTGTGCTGTAACAACACCTGTTGATGCAGTGATCTCAGCAATACCTGTATTACTGCTGCTCCATGTGCCGCCACTGGTACCGCTGCTCATGTTAGCTGTTGCTGATACACATATTTCTGAAGGGCCGGATATTGCTGCCGGACCTGAATTAACGGTGACAACCTTTGTAGCATAGCAGCCGGTTGGCAGCATATAGGTAACAGTAGCCGTACCTGCAGCCACACCCGTTACCACACCTGTAGCAGAGCCTACCGTAGCAATGGTATTATTACTGCTGCTCCATGTACCACCCGATGTGCTGCAGCTGAGCGTACCGGAAACACCAGGGCAAACATTAATGCTGCCTGATATAGAAGAAGGCTGTGGATTAACACTTACCGTAACGCTGGCAGAGGCAGTGCAGCCTGCTGCAGAAGTTCCGGTTACTGTATATGTCTTTGTTGAAGATGGGTTGGCCAAAGGATTGCTGCATGAAGTACATGACAGCCCTGTAGAAGGAGCCCATGAATAAGATGAGGCACCTGATGCACTCAATGAAGCAGAAGTGCCGGAACATATTTCTATACCCGCACCGGCACTTACCGCTGGCAATGGATTAATAGAAACTGTTACGGTACGCTCTTTGGTGCAGCCATTACTACCAGTACCGGTTACGGTATAGGTAGTAGTAACTGAAGGTGTAGCTGATGGATTGGTGCAGGTGGTACAGGAAAGACCTGTAGATGGCAACCATGAATAAGATGATGCGCCCGATGCATACAGAGATGCCGCTACACCCTGACATTTAGTAACATCACTACCGGCATAAAGCGATGGCAGACTCTTTACAGTTACCGTTACTGACGATGTTGCAGAGCAACTGCCGGTAGTACCGGTCACAGTATAAGTAGTAGTACTGCCCGGAGTAGCTACCGGTGATGCACATGCTGTGCAGGAAAGACCTGTAGACGGACTCCAGTTATATGTAGCCGCACCCGATGCACCCAGCGTAGCAGACTCACCGCTACATACTGACACTGAAGAACCGGCGCTGACTGTAGGTGTAGGATTAACCGATACCGTAATAGTAGCAGTAGTACTACAGCCTGATGCCGGATGAGAACCTGTTATCGTATATGTCTGCGTAGCCGATGGGCTTGCCGTAGGATTAGAACATGTGGTACAGGAAAGACCTGTAGATGGCGACCATGAAAAAGATGTAGCACCGGTAGCATTCAGCAGGGTAGACCCTCCGCTGCATATAGCCACATCACTACCTGCCGATGTTGTTGGCATGGTATAAACGGGAATAGTGCCATAGGCAATATTGGAAACAAGTCCGAAGTTGTTGGTAGCGGTATACTGAAATACAGCGTCATCCATAAACCCGTCAGCAGGGTCGAATTTAAGACTGGAAGACTGAGATATTGTCAGTGTCATACCTGCACTAACAGGTACATAAGACGAACCGTTATAATAATAGAGAACCCCCTGCGATGCAGAAGGGATAGTAATAATTTTGTAGCTGGATATTACACCGCCGCTGTTCAGGTCGGTAGCGCTCAGTGATGGTACACTCACTTTTCCTGTACCATCAGGATTACATACTGCTGCCCTTGTTACATCATTCGCCAGTGGCGCCAGTGCATTTGATAACTGAAACACACCCGATACTGCCAGCATGTCCAGACCACCATTGCCTGGCTCAGTGTTGGTAGGGAAGTACGTAGTATTGTTCCAGTCTACCACCTTACTACCGCTGGCCCCTGAAGGAAAGTCACCACCAAAAACAGAATAGCCATATATAACAGTACCGTTTGAAAGTCCCAGATCAGAATAGCGGATAAAAACACCACCTATACCCTGCGATGCATCGGTTGTTGTTGAAGCTTTCAGCTTGCTCTCGCCCTCATCCATCCTCAGTACATATGATGTCATTACCGGTATGGGGTTAACCGAACCATAGTTGGAAGAGTTCAGACGCAAAACAGAAGTATATGCCGATGGATTATCTGAACTATTGAGGCTTGTTATTACAGCCACACAAAAAGGGTCATGTGCTCCCAGCACACCCCTGTCCATTACTATAAAACCTTCCTGTGAGTTGGCTACGATTGTATAGCCATCAGGAATGATATAGTCAAAACGCTCAATGTTGTTATTGTTGCCGTTACCGTCAGCAGAGTTATTAAAGATATTATCCGTACCTGCATTCAGCCCGCGCGCACCATTAAACATCACTTCCATGCTGGACTGATAAGGCTGCTTCAGGCGAATGGCAGCTCCGTCATACACATCGGTATTGGTACCTTCATACCATAGCAGCTCCCTTACGCCACTTACCAGACTATTGTTATGCCTTCTGATCTTTACATATGCATTTGTAATGTTTCGGTATGCATAATTGTTGGACCCTATACCAAACGAACTGAAGTTCAGTATGTTGTTGGATACACCACTGCTCGTACCATACTTGTACGAGTAGTCATTATGCTCCAGCGGACTATTATCTGCCCCACTCATATTATATGTCTTACCTGTACTGGCAGCAGTATAGGTAGCATTAAATGACTGTATACCTACCTGGGCATAACTGATGCCCGCAGTAAGCAGCAAAGAAGACATCAGGAAAATACCCCTGATGCCGGCTGTCATTTTATTTATAGAAGTGGTAGTAAAGTTTCGTTTCATCGGATTGTGTTTTTCAGAATGGACGGGGTACTCAGAATACATTAAATCTTTTAACAGTACATTCAGAATATATTGGCAAAAGTAGCTTTGAATAGCATTTTCTTTCAAGTAACGATTTGTTATTCACGTCTGCTTAACAAGCACCTGGGAATTCAGTAACGAGTTAATCTGGCAATAATGTTGTACATATTTTTAATGTCTGAGGCTGTCACCAGTTAATTGGTGACAGCCTCCATTTTACATTATTGAATGTTATTAGTTATAGTTAACTGTTACAGGTACACCAGTTGCATTTGTGTACAGACCGCTTGCCTGTGCAGCAGCTACGTTCAACGTTGCACCTACGTTCAGGGTTTCAGTACCTGAAGCGCTCAGTGTGCCGGTAGCAGATGGTACAGAAGTAAAGTTGTCAACAGTCATGTTATGAGAAGCACCGTCAGAGATGGTGCAAGAAGTAGGCAGTGTAATAGCGTAAGTGTAAGAAGCCTGACCTGAAACTGTGAAGCTGGCAGCAGATACAGTACCAGTAGTAGCAGGAAGGGTTACACCACCAGCACCGCCTGTAGTACGTGTACCGGCAGGGTCCAGTATAGCAGTACCTGCGATGGTAGCAGAAACGGCTACGTTACCGAAGTTCATATCTACTGTCTTAACGATAGAGATAGGAGTGATGATGTTGGCAGAGGCAGAAGCAGTAGCGGTAGCCTGAGCGTGAGAAGCAGTTGTGAAACCGAAAGTTGCTACAGCTGCGATTGCGAGAGATTTGAAGAAGTTTTTCATTGTAGTTGTTTTTTATTTGTGGTGTTTGTTATTGTTTGTGTTATGCCAGTAGTATTACCAACTGCGTGCCACAATTCTAATTAATTGGTTATCAATTATTTAGAAACTAAAACGCAGTGCAATAAATCTACCGGGTGGACATTTTTTCCATTTTATGGAAACGTTCACATATCAGCCTCTCAGTTTTCACTATCGGGAAAAATTACAGCCAGCCGACACGCATTCTGATTTACCGCAGGTGGCTTTATGTACCTTTGCGCCCACTCATGCGCAGGCTGTTTACAATAGCATTGGTAGGTAACCCCAACAGTGGGAAGAGTTCACTGTTCAATGCACTCACCGGACTCAATCAGAGGGTAGGTAACTTTCCTGGCGTGACGGTGGACAAAAAAACAGGACAAACCGCCATTTCAGAAAAACTGAAGGCCAATGTCCTGGATCTGCCAGGCACTTATAGCCTTTATCCCAAAAGTGCTGATGAGCAGGTAAGCTGCGAGGTATTACTAAACCGTAATGCCAGCGACCTGCCCGACCTCATAGTAGTAATTGTTGATGCTGCCAACCTGAAGCGCAACCTCCTGTTCTGCTCCCAGATAATGGATTTGAAAATTCCGGTAGTTATAGGCCTTACTATGATGGATATAGCCCGGGAAAAAGGTATTACTATAGATACTACCGGGCTGCAGCGCCTGATGGGTGTACCGGTAATACCTATCAATCCCAGGGCCGGTAAAGGAATAAACCAACTTAAAAAAGCCATAGATGAGGTTGCTGCCAATCCTGCCCAGCCCCGTCAGTACTTTACAGAACTACCCGTACTTAGCACTGCCTGGCTGCAGGAGATACAGGAAATCACAGAGCAGATAAGCGCTTATGCAGCTTTCCATATTGCATGCAGCTATACCAGCCTGCAGCACCTCAATGCCGCCCAGCGCATACGCATAGGAGCGCTGCTGGGTGAGGCTGCATTTCACAGGTCCAGGCTGCAGGCCGAAGAGATCATATTAAGATACCGGCGCATAGACACCATACTACAGCAGTGTGTGGTAACGGAAAGCCCTATGAAGAAAGCCCTGTTCAGTGAAAGGGTGGACAGAACACTCTTACATCCTCTGTGGGGCAACCTTATACTGCTGGTGGTACTGTTTCTGCTGTTCCAGTCCATCTTCTGGCTGGCGCAGTATCCTATGAACTGGATAGAAACACTTTTTGCATGGCTGGGCGAGCAGCTGGGCAGTCTGCTACCCGGTGGCTATCTGAGCGACTTCCTTATTAACGGACTACTGGCCGGGCTGGGAGGAATAGCTGTGTTTGTACCGCAGATAATGATACTCTTTGGCCTCATTACCATACTGGAAGACAGTGGTTATATGGCCCGCATCAGCTTCCTTACAGACCGCATCATGCGCAGCGCCGGGCTTAACGGCCGCTCTGTGATGCCACTCATCAGTGGTATGGCCTGTGCCGTACCGGCAGTAATGGCAGCCCGCACCATACAAAACCGTAAGGAGCGTATCATTACCATACTTGTTACACCACTTATGAGCTGCTCGGCACGCCTGCCGGTATATACAATGCTTATAGGGCTGGTAATACCCGATAAAAACCTCTGGATTTTTAATCTGCAGGGGCTGGTACTTATGGGGCTCTATCTTATGGGCTTTGTAATGGCCCTGCTGGTAGCAAAGGTGATGGACCTTGTTATCAAATCGCGCGAGCGTAACTACTTCCTCATGGAACTTCCCGTTTACCGTGCCCCCCGGTGGAAGAATGTAGGTGTTACCATGATAGAGAAAGGCAAAATCTTCATACGCGATGTAGGTAAGGTTATTATCATTCTTTCGCTTATACTGTGGGCACTGGCTGCTTTCGGCCCTCCGGGCCGCATGAAGGCAGTAGAAGATAAGTATGCAGCCATGACTGCCACGGGTAATACCGAAGGTTTACGCGCCGAAGACCTGCAGCGGCAGATGGCCACAGAAAAACTGGAAAATTCGTTTGCCGGCATTATGGGTCATGCCATAGAACCATTTATCGCCCCCATAGGTTATGACTGGAAGATAGGGATAGCCCTTGTTACCTCCTTTGCTGCCCGTGAGGTATTTGTAGGTACTATGGCTACGCTGTACAGTGTGGGCGATGCCGAGGCCGACACCAAAACACTTACCCAGAAAATGCGGGAAGCAAAAAGAAAAGATGGCAGCCCTGTATATACGCTTGCCACCGGATTATCTCTGCTGGTATTCTATGCATTTGCCATGCAGTGTATGAGTACCCTTGCCATTGTAAAGCGGGAAACCAGAAGCTGGGTCATGCCCGCTATACAATTTCTGTACATGGGTGTGCTGGCCTATGCCGGCGCATACATCATGTACATACTTTTCCGCTAGTACTGTTTGCCATGCCCGGTGTATACTGAACACAGAAAGACTGCCGTACCCCCTCATATGGATGGAGGACGTCACCTGAAAAATAATTTATGACGATTACTGTACCGGCTTGAAGTTATGACGGAAGGTACCTATCAGGTCGGTTTCTATAAAGCGGGCTGCCAGCTCTATCATATTGTGGAATGCCAGCGCATGAGATATGCCGTGGCCTATGATCACCGGACTGTTCACACCCAGGATGGGCGTACCGCCATATACTTCAAAGTTGAAGGTATCCAGAAACTCATCGTTAATGCCCTTCTGTACTTTGAATATGTCGTAAATAGACTCAGCCATTTTGATAACCACATTACCTACAAAGCCCTCACATACTATCACATCTGCCTTGCCATAGAATACGTCACGTCCTTCTATGTTACCGGCAAAGTTGATATCGCTGCGCTCCTTTAGTAATGGGTATGTGGCCTGTGCCAGTATATTACCTTTTCCTTCCTCCTCGCCCAGATTCAGCAGGCCTACCTTAGGCGCTTCCACACCCAGTATATGCTGTGCATACAGAGAACCCAGCTGTGCAAACTGCACCAGATGTTCCGGCTTACAGTCGGCATTGATACCTACGTCCAGTATACAGCTGAATTTCCCGTCTGTGCGGGGAATAGGGGTAGCAATAGTAGGGCGCTGCACACCTTCAATAGCCTTGACGGTGTACATCGCCCCTACCAGCATAGCACCGGTATTACCGGCACTTATAAATGCGTCAGCCTTACCCCGCTGCAACATGCCGAAGCCAACTGCAATACTGGAGTTGGGTTTTTCCTTCAGCGCTTTTGTAGGATGCTCGTTCATACCTATGTTCTCCGGAGCGTCCACAAAAGTGTAGCGGCCTGCGTAAGGCTCAATAAGATGCATGTAAGGTGCAGCTACATCACGATTACCTATGAGCACAAGATGTACCGGAGACTCCGGCACCTGCTCCAGGAATGACTGAATTCCTTTAATAGCTTCAGCAGGGGCGAAATCGCCCCCCATTATGTCAAGCCCTATCTTCATGCAGTGAAAATAGTAAATTATTTAGTTGGTTTCACCCTCTGCGGCAGGAGCTTCTGTAGCAGGAGACTTATCCACTACAACATTGCCACGATAGTAGAGCTTTCCTTCTACCCAGTGCGCACGGTGACGCAGGTGGCTTTCGCCTGTAGTTCTGTCAATGCTCCAGGTTTCAGCAGTTGCTTTGTAATGCGTCCTGCGCTTTGCGCCCCTTTGCTGCGAGTGCCGTCTTTTAGGATTAGGCATTTTACTTAATTTATATGGTTAATTATTGCTTTTTCTGTCTTTTACTCTTTTCCTGTGGTGTCTGAAGGTTTTTTAATGCTTCCAGACCTTTCCACAACTCATTTTCCGTATGGTGCTCATTTTCGGTCAGCTTTCCCAGCAGGTCCAGTGCCGCAGGGTCACATCCCGGTGTACCATCCGGTTTATCGGGATGAATGTGCTGTAAAGGCACACTCAGCGTCGTAAACTCATACAGCCAGTCGGCAATGTCTATTACCGTCTCGCTACGGGGAATGAACACCACATCATCCTCTTCTTCCGGCATCTCCTCTCCATCCTGCCCCATCAGCTTTATTACAAGGTCAAACTCATCCCAAAGCCTCAGGTCAAACTCACCGCCACATCTGTCACAGCCTACCGTAACGTTACCATCTACATCAAAGTGCAGCATGAAAAAATTCTCATGCTTGTCGAAGGTGAAAGTTATCCGGGCATTCCAGTTACGGAAATCCTCTCCGGCTCCACGCTCCTGCATAAACTGATCATCCAGATCATATATGTAGGTGTGTTCACCAGGCTTCAATCCCTGCCAGGCTATCTCAAATTCCCGGGTATGCTTCATCGCCACATCCCCTCTACCCTACTCCAAAGAGCTTCCATTTTTACACCTGCCGGTTAACAGGTTGGGTAAAACGGGCTGCAAATGTAGTAAAATTCTGTGTATTACATCAATTTATTTCTTTTCACCAGAAAGGCATGTAAAACCTCCTCCACAGGGCGGCTCAGGTCTACCTCTACCCTGTCTATATGATACTGATGACATCGCTGCTCCACCATCAGGCGAAACTCCTGCATTCTGTTCACATATTCATCCCGTATCTGGCCTGGCTGCAGCCGCACCCGCTCGCCGCTCTCCATATCTACAAACTCATACGGTCTGTTCTCAAACTCAAAGTTCACCTCCTGCCGGCCATCTGCTATATGAAACAGTATCACCTCATGCTTGTTATACTTCAGGTGCTGCAGCGCAGCAAAAAGCTCTTCGGCATTGTCTGCATCATCCATCATATCGCTGAATATGATGATGAGCGAGCGTTTGTGCATCTGCTCTGCTATACGGTGCAGCGCCGCGGCAGCATTGGTCGTCTTATTATCGGTAGTAAGAGAAAGTGTGCGCTGCAGCTCACTGATGAGCTGGCGGTAATGACTCTGTGCCGAACGGCAGTCCGACAGATAGTACACCCCATCATCAAACATTGCCAGGGCCGATGCATCCATCTGCCGCTTCATAAGATGCAGCAGGCTGGCAGCAGCCACGCATGAAAACTGCAGTTTGCTTACCCGCTCCTCATCGCGCGGATACTGCATGGATGATGAAGTATCCAGCACCACACAGCACCGCAGATTGGTCTCCTCCTCAAATCTTTTTATAAACAGCTTATCGGTACGTCCATACACCCTCCAGTCTATATGCCGCAGCGGGTCGCCCTGATTGTACAATCTATGCTCGGCAAACTCTACCGAGAAACCATGAAAAGGACTCTTGTGCAATCCCAGTATAAAACCCTCCACCACCTGGCGGGCTATAAGTTCCAGATTCTCATTAAGCGGTTTTTGCAGCAGCACGTATCTAATTCTTTGAAGAAGGTTAAAGGTATTGATTTTGTGGGTTTAGTGGGTGTTAAAAAGAGGGGATTGATTTACATTCCACTAGTGTTGTCGCATATACATATACTGGTATTGACATTCAGAAATGGTCAGAAAACAGCGAACATGGAATGATTTTTGCATATTATATTACACCGATGAGAAAAATTATACTCCTGTTTATCCCGGCACTATTTGCCCTAATTGCCTGTCACAAAAGCAATAACGCCAGCAGTCCCCCGGCTCCGGAACAAGTAAAAACAATCAGAGAATACATTGCTGAAATACCCGGAACATATAATTTCCAGGTAACTACCTACTCAAACTGTGGCACTTGTGTACCTCTGGAAGATACGGTATACCCTGTAGATTTTATTGATAATACATTGCTGTTATACAATGACACAACAGTGTATGTAAAATCGTCAATGCCATATAGTCCTAAAAGCATAGAACTTATGCGCTTCCAATATCAGGATACTCAAAAGAAGTTTCTTTTTTTCGAGAATAACGATACCATGACGCACATTCAAACCTATTATTATTACGAAACAAAAACAATTGTTACTACATCACATTATGAAAATAGTGGGGTGCCCGGAGGAACTGTTAGACTAACCTATATATCCATCTAGCAGATACAATTCATGGCATAAACACGAACATTGAAAAATGAGAACTACCAGAAGTATAAAATGGGGACTATTAGTGTTACTGGTAATAAGCTGCCACAAGCCTGATGATACACCCAAGCCAGACACGCCACGCTATACCGCCAATATGAAAGGCGTAAGAACATGGCAGGGTGTACAAAAATATCAATGCCATACCTGTATCCCGGTAGTAGAGTCTGTACCCGCCAACAAAACAGGCACTTTTGAGATAGAGGTGGAAAACGATACTACCATTTATGATGGCTCTGTCCCTGCAGCAATAAGAACACTCAGCGACAAAATGCAGCTTATCGCTACCGATGTACAGAATGAAACAGTTGTGTTTGAAAATAACGGGCAAGGAAAATACATGAAGGTTGCATTTTACAACAAGACAAATAAAATTGTCTACACATGCATATGGGAAACAACACGCGATAAACTGGAAATGGTATGGACATCTCAGTAATTAATCAGAAGCATATTTTTCACTATCGCATACTGTCTGCTCATCATATCAGGCATAGGAGGCATTAACCTCTATGATACACTATACACCCTTACCTGAATATTATCGTACCTTTGTGCCATAAACCTACCCTATATTACCCTTATATCACTACACTACAAAATCTGACACCTTTTCAGGGATCCCCAGCCACACATTACATTTTTCCCGCGAGCAATTTTTGTAACCTTTTTGGTAACTTTTGCAGGTATCACCACTTGGCAATATAGACATAACAAATTGATTTTCAACAACAAAAAAGACAAGTACATACTAAAACTGCGCGATAAAAAATAAACTGCGCATTTCCTCTTCAGAGCAGGAAATGGACCTCACAACCATATACGGGGAGCTAATACCACTATAGAATAAGTAACTACCCCACCTGATTTTAAAAAGAGCATTACATCGTACCTTTGCACCCGGAAAAACGCCTGTACATCAAAAAACAAAACGGGCACATAATATGCTGGATACAATAGAAGCCGCGCTGGAAGACCTGAGAAATGGTAAACTGCTGATAGTGGTAGACGACGAAGACAGAGAGAATGAGGGGGATTTTGTTACCGCTGCACGCAATGTAACTCCCGAGATTATCAACTTCATGTCCAAGCATGGCCGCGGACTAATATGTGCACCACTTACCGAAGAGCGCTGCGATGAGCTGCGGCTTAATCTGATGGTGGAAAACAATACCGTACTGCATCAGACACCTTTTACCGTGTCTGTAGACCTCATAGGTCATGGCTGCACTACCGGCATCAGCGCACATGACCGTGCCAAAACCGTACAGGCGCTCATAGACCCGGCCACAAAGCCGGACGAGCTGGGCCGCCCGGGTCACATTTTCCCGCTCAGAGCACGCAATGAAGGTGTACTGCGCCGCACCGGTCATACCGAGGCTACAGTAGATCTTGCCCGTCTGGCAGGTTTTGAGCCAGCAGGTGTGCTGGTAGAGATTATGAACGATGATGGCACTATGGCCCGTATGCCACAGCTACTGGAAATAGCTAAGAAATTTGACCTGAAAATCATTTCCATAAAGGACCTTATCTCTTACCGCCTGCGTACAGAAACACTTATCAAAGAAGAAGTACGGGTACAGATGCCTACCAAGTTTGGCCTGTTTGAGCTGGTAGCCTTCCGCCAGACCAATACCGGAGAGATGCACCTGGCACTTACCAAAGGAGCGTGGGACGCTGAAGAGCCGGTACTGGTGCGGGTACACAGTTCCTGCTTTACGGGCGACATCCTGCACTCCCTGCGCTGCGACTGCGGCGACCAGCTGGAGGCAGCCATGAAAATGGTAGAAGCTGCCGGTAAGGGTGTAGTACTCTATATGAATCAGGAAGGCCGCGGTATAGGCCTTATGAATAAGCTGAAAGCCTATAAGCTGCAGGAGCAGGGCAAAGATACTGTGGAGGCCAATCTGGCTTTGGGCTTCAAAAACGACCAGCGCGACTATGGCGTAGGAGCGCAGATACTACGCCATCTGGGCGTGAGCAAAATGAAACTCATTAGTAATAACCCCCGCAAGCGTGCGGGTATGCTGGGCTACGGGCTGGAAATAGTAGAGAATGTGCCTATAGAGATTGTCCCCAACCAGTATAACGAGTTTTACCTGCAAACCAAGCGCGATAAGCTGGGCCACGAGATACTGCAGCAGAAGTAAGGCGTAAGCTACATACCCAGCTGCGCTCTGAGCTGAGGCGGGATACTGATACCCAGCCGGCTCATTTCTGCCACATGTTGCCGTGCCTTATCGGCCTGTTGTGTATCCATGAGCAGCAGTAACAGATTGTTGTGTGCCATCTCATTATATCTGTCACGGCCGAGGAAGCGCTCCAGACTGGTAATAGCTGCCTGTTTATCGCCCCGCTCCATATACACACGGGCCAGCAGGAAATCGCACTGCACATAGTCAGATATCTGCTTCTCGGCCAGCAGATAGGGTTCTGACGCCTGTACTGAATCTTTCCGTTGCAGCATTTCTGCCATGTAGAAGTTGAGGTACTTCTCCTTAGGGTTCAGGGCATATGCCTTACGGAACATTGCTTCAGACTCCGCAAAGCGGCTCTTGTCCAGCCTTGCCGCCAGCATCATATTGGCATATGCCGAGCGGGGAGATGTCTCCACAGCCTGGGTCCAGAATGTAACCGGATCACTGAAGTTGTGCTGATGCCCGTAAGTAAGCCCGGCAAAAACAACCGCTACCCCCCCCCATGCTATCAGCAGTTGACGGGGCTGCAGGGAGTTTCCCAGTAGTATCGTATGCGGCAGCAGCAGCAATATTCCCACCAGTGGCAGGTAAAGACGGTGTTCAAATGTCTGTTTGTTCAGCTCATCGGGTACCAGCAGTGCCGGCATCAGAAACAGCAGGAATACTATGAGTCCCGCTGCAAAGGCTTTCAGATTCCTGTCTTTTTTCAATACCACGGCTACAGCCAGCAGTATCACCGCTACCACTCCCAGCAATAGCGAGGTATCCTCCTGAGTAGGAAACACACTGAGATTAAATGGCAGAAATACCTTACCCAGATACTGGATAATAACCGGCAGGCGATGAATAAAGTCCTGTACCGAGGCAGCAGAGCCTATACCGGAACCTGCTATCGTAGCAGCTGCGCGGGCGGCATACCAGATAAGAAAGCAGGCAACCCACACTATATACTGGTGTACCAGCAGAGGTTCGCGCCAGCGCATATCCCTGTAGAGAACCAAAAGTATAAACAATGCCGGAGCAGCAAAAACTGCAGTTTCCTTAGTAAAGAATGCCAGCAGTAGAAACACACCAGACCACACTAGCTGAACCCGTTGACCCGATGTGGCATAGCGGATACCTCTGTTAATAAAAGACAGGACGAACACGGCCAGCAGCGTGTCATTACGACCGGGAATCCATGCTACGGTCTGTGTAAGTACCGGATGCACCGCAAATATCAGCGCTATGATGAAACCCTGTACCTGCCCTATACGCAGCAGCACTGTAAGACGATACAACAAAAGAACAGCCAGACCATGCAATACTATATTCACCAGATGATAGCCGAAAGGCTCCAACCCACTGGCGCGGTAGTTAAGTATCATGGCATCAGAAAAGAGTGGTCGGTAATAAGGGTCTTTAACAGCATCAAACAGCCCTCGCCCAAATGACTTATAGAGGTTAGTCATATCCTCATTATAAGCCCTGAAATCTCTGATGAAGATAACATCATCAAGGTCTGTATATCCCAGTGAAAGAGATGAGAAATACACCAGTATTACGGCACCCAACAACCACCATACAGCACGGGACACCTGAAAAGGTGCGGGGGTAGCGGCGGCGGCCTCATTGGCAGATGAACGTATAGGACCGGCGGAAGATTTACCGCCTTGTTTGCTCTTACTCATGCCAGACAAATATATTCATGAACTGCTACAAGAAAAAATGGCCGGCGAATATTATCACCGGCCATTTACTGATATTATTTGCTGTGTCTTACTACCGGGTTACGGTAATAAGTGCACTGTGTCTGTTACCATCTTTTGTAACAGCAGTAAGCGTGTACACACCCGCTGGCTGCTCTACATTGATAGGCGCAGTAGTATTAGACGATATTACAAACTCCTGAACCTTCTGTCCGGCAACGTTTGTAAGTGTAAATACTACTTCCTCAGTAACATCGGTAGTAATGTTGATGTTAAGTACCCCCTGTGTAGGATTAGGGAAGATGCTGAGCATTGAAGCTGCATTACCTACAGACTTGACATTGCTTGCACCTGCCAGATGTACCGTATCACGGGCCGTAACACTGCCACAGCCGTTGGTAGCCACATAAGTGAAAACAGAGGTTCCTGTATCAATAACCACAAATACACCATAACCAATGAGTGGGGTCATTGCAGGATTGCTGGTAGTGAATGCACCACCAGTAGGTGTTACAGAAAGCGTATAGTTACCACCCAGTGCTACTGAAGCAGGTGCTTCTATAGATACCATTGGTATATCATTTACATATACCCTCTTGGTAACACGTGAGCGGCCAAATGCGGTAGTAACATAATAGTCAACCGTATCACGACCAACTTTTACCCCGGTAACAACACCTGAAGCATCTACTGTAGCTATTGTATCATGACGGCTTACCCATGTGCCACCTGTTACTGAAGGAGTGAGCGTAATGGTACTACCCACACATACTGTATCTGGTCCGGTAAGTGTTCCTGCTTCAGGAAGGCCACCTACGTTCATAGTAATGATAGAAGAAGTAGTTCCGCATGTGTTTGTAACAGTGTACATGATAGTAGTAACACCAGTATCTATACCGGTAACAGTACCGGAAGCACTTCCTACGGTAGCAATCATTTCGTCAAGAGATGACCATATACCGCCAGGTACAATGTTAGTAAGCATAAGCGTAGAGTCTATACCCACACTGTCATTACCAACTATTGGTGCTGCTACGATATCAACAGTAACAATGTGAGTAGCTATTGCTGCGCCACAGCTGTTTGACTGATAATAAGAGATAGCAGAAGTACCTATACCAATGCCTGTAACATTACCTGCGCTGTTAACTACAGCTACAGATGGAGTACCACTTAACCATATACCACCGGTTTCTGATGAAGAAAGACTTATCCAGCTGCCTGCACAAACTGCATCTGCACCGGTGATGGTACCCGCAGCGGGTAATACTTCGATAGTAATTTCTTTTGTTGCTACCAGCATGTTACATGCATTTGTGATAGTATATGTAACGGTATCCATACCAGCCATAAGACCAGTAACAACACCTGATGCTGATATGCTGGAATTACCGGTCATGCCTGTAGTCCATGAATGAGTACCGATAACATTAGCATTCATGAGCGTTATCATGTTGCCCACACATACATGTGAAGGGCCGGTAATCATAGCAGGAATCATAGTAGTATCTACACGTACGGTAGCCCATGAAGATGAAATGCCACACTCGTTATTAACGGTGTACCATACAGTATCTGTACCGAAGCCTGTGCCAGATACCAGACCAGTAGCATCTACAGTAAGCGTATCGGGGTGCATAGCACTCCAAACACCATCGGGTGTAGTATTACTGAGCAAAGTAGTGCTACCTCTACATACCATAGTGGTACCTGTTATAGCAGCTGCCAGTGTATCTACAGAAAGTGCTACAACATCAGATGTATCAGAACCATCGGTATTAAAAACCAGACAACGGTAAGTTATACCATTCATAGACCTGCTACCGGTTACCTGAAGTGTATCATCGAAAGTACCCAGATATACAGTACCATCTTCGGTGGTATCCCATGTGGTACCACCATCGGTGGAGTACTCCCACTGGAATGAGAGCGGTGTAGCTCCTGTGGCTTCTACATGAAACCATGCAGTGCCTGCATGGCAAATGGTGTCAGAGACGGGGTTTGTAGTGACTACCGGCGCCTGAGCTCTTGCTGAAATTGCAAAGAGACTGCAACAAAGCGCAAGCAGGCCTGACAAGTAAACAGTTTTTCTCATGTTCTGTTGTTTAAAAATAACCTTTGTATTAAGTAATGATTAAGTCCGGCAGAGTTTCTACCGGAAAGCAAGTAACAAAATCAGGCAAATCTAATAAATTCCCTTTGAAATAATTTAACCTGTATGTCAGCATTACACATAAAATGATTTCACATACAAGTGTTTTTCGTATAGGTCATGGGGTGGAAACGGCCTTCAGACTATCTATTTTCATATCTATCAGGCGTCCATCGGTTGGATTTTCTGTATGATTTACCTGCTGTTGTGTAATAATAAGCGTGCCGTTAGTGATATCCCTACCCAAAACACGCAAAGCAATAGCTCCGGCATTAACAGCATATTGCTGCAGCTGCTCCTCAGAAGCTTTGTATAATGAGGAAGAGCCTAGTATAAGCCTCATGTGCTCATTATCATCTATACGTGTCTGAATAGTGGCTATACCTGGTATCACCACAGGAATGCTATCGTTGTAATTATTTACCTGTTCCATCTGAATACGAGAACCACTACAACCAGCAAACAATGCCAAGCCGGACAGAAGAACTACAGTTGTTTTAAGCATCATACAAATAGTGCATTTAGTCAGATGAATCAATGGCAGAAAGCCATCTGGTAAATCCTGCTACTTCTCTATCACATCCAGATAAGACACAGTAGAATCGGCAGTAGGCATATTGCTGGCGATAGATATACGGGATACTTTCAGCCCTTTTACAGTAACACCATTCACAATTAACCTGTTGGAGTTAGGGTATACAATGCGCAAATCGTATGTGCCGGGCATAACAGAGTTTGTCTCGAAATAACCGGAAGCATCAGTAAAGCCGGAAGCATTGACCGCTGAGTCGCCGAAATACACAAATGCCTTTACTTTTGGTACCGGCCTGTGACGGGCATCCATTATCGTACCTCCAATGGCGTTTTTACGCACTTTCCTTTTAGCTGCTGTTGTAGTCTGAGCCTGAGCTGCACAGGATAATGCGAGACAGGCTACAACTGCTGAAATCAGTTTCATAAGTTAAAAATGCTTTTGTGGTCTATAAAAGTAAACAATATTCCAAAAAACAGGAATAACTATCAGAAACCAGCATATTTTTTACTGCATTCACTTAAAGCAGTAACTTTGTGCGGTATATGAGTGAAGCAGCAATACCGCAATCAGCGCCTGCACTGACTGCGAAAGATTTTGCAACCGACCAGGAAGTACGCTGGTGCCCGGGTTGTGGTGACTATTCGATATTGAAACAAGTGCAGACGATTCTGCCGCAGACCGGTATACCGAGAGAACAGATAGTAATTGTATCGGGCATTGGCTGCAGTTCCAGATTCCCATATTATATGAATACTTATGGGATGCACTCCATTCACGGGCGTGCCACTGCCATAGCAAGCGGGCTTAAAGCTGCCCGCCCAGACCTCAGCGTATGGATAGTGACAGGAGATGGCGATGGCCTGAGCATAGGAGGTAATCATACCATACACCTGCTGCGCAGAAATTTCAATGTAAACATTCTTCTGTTTAATAATCAGATATACGGACTGACCAAGGGACAGTATTCCCCTACATCAGAGCTACATAAAGTAACAAAGTCAACGCCATCAGGTAGTCTGGATCATCCATTCAATCCTATGGCACTTGCGCTGGGCGCAGATGGCAGCTTTATAGCACGCAGCATGGACCGCGACCCGAAACATCTGCAGCAGATGCTGTTACGTGCCAATGCTCATCACGGTACTTCATTTCTGGAAATATACCAGAATTGCAACATATTCAACGACGGAGCTTTTGAGATATTCACAGAGAAAAGCTCACGTGCAGCGGAAACCCTTATGCTGGAGCATGGTAAGCCACTGATATTTGGCGCAGGTGCAGGTAAGGGTATTTTACTGGACGGATACAAGCCTAAAATTGTAAACCTTGCAGATGGAGGATATAGTGCAGATGACCTGTGGATACATGACGAGCAGGACATCTTCAAAGCTCAGATGCTGGTGAGATTTTTTGACGACCCGGTTCAGGAAGGGCATTTTCCCCGCCCGTTTGGTGTGTTTTATGCGCGTGAGCGGGCTACATATGAAGACGACATGCATTTACAGATACAGGAAATCACTGCATCAAAGGGTCCTGGTAATCTGGATAAGTTATTGTCAGGAAAGGAAACGTGGACGATTGATTAACGTCCCGGCTTTAAATATGATATAGTGATTTGTTGTTGCTCACCCTGCCCCGGCGGGGTTGAGGAACCCCATTATTACCCACCAGCGAAAGCGTTCCAGCATTATAAACTTACTCCACTGCCCACGGATGAGGAAACCAATTCCGTATGCAATGGCATAGCCCCATTTAGCTATATACTCCAGCAGCTTAATGGTAAGCGCTACTGACTGCCCCTTCAAACGCAGGCGCTCGCCACCGCCAATGCCCATGCTATGCCGCCGCACATAATTCCGGTCAAATTTATTAGCCTCCACACTGTGCAGTACTTCTACATGTGGCAAATAATATACCTCATGATTCTGCGCCAGAATACGCAGATAAATATCCTTTTCTTCATTGGCCAGTAAACCACCTCCCTTACGCCCCAGATCTGTATTAAAATAACCTATCTCTTTAAAAACCTCTGCCCTGAAAGCCATATTGGCGCCACATGGGTATCTGGCACCTGTGAGCCTTTTCACACGGGGTCCCTGATCAAAGTTACCTACCAGACCAAAGAAATATTTAGAATACCAGCCGGGAATGCCGGTAAGGAAACGAGGCGTAATCTTTCCCCCAACAGACCATGCTGCAGGGTGCTGATCAAAAAATGCCACAATTGAAGCCAGCCAACCAGGCTGTGCTGTAGAGTCATCATCAAGATAGGCTACAATTTCGCCTTTAGCTTCACGTGCACATCGGGTACGGGCCCATGCCACACCCTGATTTGTCTCTACATAATAGCGAAAATTGTACTCAGGATGTTGCTGCCGGAAAGTCTCCAGCAGCTCTTTTGTATTGTCAGTACTGTTATTATCCACTACTATTACCTCGAACAGAGCCCTGTCGTAGTCCTGTGCAAAAATGCTTTCTACAGCGTTAATGATGAATCTGGCTCTGTTATAGGAACAGATCACAGCAGAGACCTTGTAGGGATAACTCATGGGAGTGCAAAATTACAGTATATATGTCAATAAAGATGCAATTACAGTGCGGCAGCATACGGGTAAAAAGAGACAGAATCATTATTGCATCCTGTTAATGATATACAATAAATTTGCCCCAATATTCTGTCAATTGTATTCTGCCCTGAAACAAAACAATACAATAAGAAAGCAAATGCTGCTACAAGCTGCATCAGCTTTCATCCTGCTAATTGCTATGCTGGCAGCATATCCTACGCATGCACAAAACGAAACTGAATCGTATATACAAAAAGCAAGGATTGCAGTTAATGCCCATGTTTATGACTCAGGACTATACTATGCAGACATGGCTATAAAGCCTGCGCTACAGCAAAAGGACACATTATCCCAGCTGAAAGCGCTTCGCTATAAAGGTAAGGCCCTCATGGGGCTTAAGAGAGACAAAGAATCGGCAGAAGCATTCTTTGCTGCATTACGCCTGAGTGATAAAACCCGATACAAAGAAGAGACAGGATTTATCTACGGGGAATTAGGTTATTATTATCTGGCACAGGATAATGGCAGCAAGGCAAAAGAATATTATCAGAAAAACCTTGATGTACTGTCATCTATCTATGGCATGGATAGTATGGGCAACAATCTGATTAATCTATCTGTATGCCATCAAAGGCTGGAAGATTATGACAGTGCCAGACTACTATTGGATAAAGTACAGGAAATAACAGCCCGCAACAATGATAGTAGTATGCGTGCATACTATGAACTGAATATGGGTGCATACTATACAGAGATTAACGAGCCAGACTCTGCACGGCTGTGCTACCTGCGTGCCTATGAACTATGGAAAGCACTGGGCAATGAACAGCAACTATTCAAAGTAACGTTCAATCTGGGCTTCTTTGCATTTCAGAAAAAAGATTACAGGGAAGCATTAAAATATTATCACCTGTCGGAAGCTGCAGTAGCAAAGTACGGGCAGAAACGTGAGCTGGCACATGTATATGGCACCATGGCCGAAGCATATGCGGCGCTCAAAGACTATAATAATGCCTACGACTATTTGTACCGGTATGCAACGATGAATGATTCTTTCAGTAAAGAAGACATAAATGCTTATGCCATAAAACTGGATAAACAGTTTGAGACAGATAAGGCTAAACAAACTATCCAGGAACAACAGCTGGAACTAAAGCAGCAGGAAAACACCATACTCGTCATCATCATTGGTGCTATTGTACTTATATCACTGGGTGGGGGTGCCTTTGCTTGGGTTACTTTCAGAAGCAGAGTGCGCAAGAAGGTTGAAGAGGCCAAGGAACGATTCTTTACCAATGTGGCACATGAGATACGCACCCCCCTGGCTATGATTAAGGGACCCATAGAGCTACTGCTACAGCAGGCAGAAAATGGACAGCAGCGACAACAGCTGGAAACTGCTGCCAGAAATACACAAAGGCTCAATGACCTGATAAACCAGATGCTGGACATATCCAAAATTGATGCTGACAAATACATACTGCAGGAGCATGCAGGAGACCCGGTATCATTTGTAGCAAACCTTGTGCAGCAATATGAAGCTCAGGCAGCAGAAAAAAGCATAAACCTATCCTGTACATGTGATGGGGAAATACAGGCTTTTTTTGACAGAGATGCACTGGAAAAAATAGCCGGCAACCTGATTGGCAATGCAATAAAATACACACCTGCCGGAGGGAATGCCGGTGTGGATATTAAAGCAATACAGGAGCACACGACAGTAATACTGACAGTGACAGTATGGGACAGTGGCCCAGGTATACCTGCGCAGGAACAGCAAAAAATATTTGACAGGTTTTATCGCTCAGAGAGTAATGCAAGAGGCACCGGAATAGGACTGGCACTGGCAGCAGAACTGGCATCGCTGATGAATGGCTCAATAAAGGTAAGCAGCGCGCCAGGAAACGGATCTGTATTTACAGCTACCTGCCTGTTCAGGTATGCGGGAAGCCTGGGTATCGCCAATAGTACAACCGAATCTGAAGGAGCACATATACTACTGGCCGAAGATGATGCAGAGATAATGGCATTTAACACTTCATTACTGCAGCAGAGCGGCTATAAAGTAACTGGTGCCAGTGATGGTAATGCAGCGGCCGAAATTGCTGAAACATTACTCCCAGACCTGATAGTTACCGACCTGATGATGCCTGGGAAAGATGGTATAGCGCTGGTACAGGACATACGTAACAATGAACTCACAACCCACATACCAGTAATAATACTGAGTGCAAAAGCAGCGCAGCACACCAGAAATGAAGCACTGACAGCCGGAGCTCAGGTGTACCTTGCAAAACCATTCAGCCCGGCAGAGCTGGTACAGACAATTACCAGTCAGCTACAACTGCTGCAGCGCAACAAAGAGCGCTATCAGAACCAGGTGAGTAATGCTGAAGAAGCCGTAAACGAGCGACTAAGACATACAGACCCCTTTACACAAAAATGCCATGAGCTGATACTTGAGCATATAGATGATGCCAGCTTCACCGTAGAAAAAATGGCAGAACTGATGAATGTAAACAGAAGTCACTTTCAGCGAAAGATAAAAACCCTGACCGGTACATCGCCATCAGAGATGATAAAGACCATAAGACTGGAGAAAGCCCGGGAGCTATTACTGCGGCGAGAGGGCAACATTACAGAAACCGCCTATGCTACGGGCTTTACCTCACAATCCTATTTCACCCGCTGCTTTACTGAAAGATTTGGCTACCCACCCAGTGAAGTACTGAAGCAACAACCTTAATAGTCAGCTTATACTCATACACCCCATGTATCTATTATCTGCTGTACATGGTCTTTACTCATTACACGCTCTATAACGTGGTCTATTTTTCCTTTCTCATTGATAAGGAAAGTAGTGCGCAGAATACCCCAGTACTCGCGGCCCATGAACTTTTTCCATGCCCATACGCCGAAGTCTTTTGCCATTTTAAGATCTGTATCTACCAGCAGTGGAAACGGAAGGTTAAACTTCTCCTCAAACTTCTTGTGGCTCTTTTCCGTATCAGGACTTACACCCAGCACCACGATGCCTTTTTCCGTAAGCGCACTCATATTGTCGCGGATATTACATGCCTGCTTAGTGCAGGTTTCGGTATTATCCTTGGGGTAAAAGTAAACTGCTACTTTCTGTCCTTTGTAATCCTTAAGTGAATGAATATGTCCATTCTGGTCCGGCGCTTTGAATGCCGGCGCTTTATCTCCCTGTTTCAGCATAATCAGATCCTCCTGGCTGCAAAGGTAACACATAAGCAGAAAACAGCAGGAATAGCAATAGGCTACACAGTACTTTTCAACCGTTCCAGCTCATGCAAAAACTCGCTTACCACCTTGCCCAGCACCTCATCTACACGCTCTATGAGTGCTGCTGTATCGGGATTATCAGCAGCATGCAGCTCTATGTTCAGAACATCGGCTTTCAGGCTCTTAATACCCAGATTTGTTATAGACGGTTTCATGCGGTGTGCATAGTAGGTTACAGACTTGAAATCGCCGGAAGCGAAAGCCTCTTTTATCTTCACCATCATAGGAGGGGTCTCATCCACAAACAATTGTAACATCCTGATGATAAAGCCAGGGTCATCCTTACCTATAGACATAAGCATACTGAGGTCATATAATGGCTCTGATGGCTGTAATACCTTTCCTTTGCTCACGGGCAATGACCTGGGCGGTGGTAACGGTTTTTCCTGCACCTCTGCCTGTACCTCTGCTACGGGTGGCAACTGTGCCACCGGCAATGCCGCTGCACTTTCTTTAACAGGATTCCCTGTGTTATTAAGCCATCGTGCTATAGGTCTTACCAGATTTATTTCATTGTACGGCTTGGATATAAGGTCATTCATCCCTGCATCCAGAAACTGCTGTTCATAGCTTTTTATGGCATTGGCAGTAAGGGCCAGTATAGGTATGTTCCTGTCAATTTCGGCACGTATGATACGCGTAGCCTGCATACCATCCATTACCGGCATCTGAATATCCATAAGAATGATATCAAACCCACCGGCGCGCATGTGGTCTACTGCCTCCTGCCCATTCTCAGCCTCTGTTATCTCAGCACCATAATCGGTAAGGATGGTATGTGCCAGCAGTCTGTTCAGACTATTATCTTCTACCAGCAGTATCCGCTTTCCGTTTATGTTATATGTATCGTTTTTAATAGTGCGTTTCTTTTCAAACACACGCGCAGTACCCACTTTAAAGTTGAACACAAGCGATACCATAGTACCTACATTCTTCTGGCTTTCTATAGATATCTCTCCTCCCATAAGCTCCATCAGCTGACGGGTAATGCTCATACCAAGACCTGTGCCGCCAAACTTGCGCACCACCGTCTCATCTTCCTGTGTAAACTTGTCAAATATGGTTTTGAGATATTCCGGTTTTATCCCTACTCCGGTATCTTCTATCACTACCAGTATTTTCTGCGTGCCTTCATCCTCTCCTATGAGGCAGGCATTCATCCATACCGAGCCTTTTTCTGTAAACTTGATTGCATTGCTTATCAGGTTCATAAACACCTGATTGATACGGTATGGGTCACCAATAAGCACAGGAGCTATACGCTGGTCTGTTTCGTATGTGAGTGTCAGTCCCTTCTCTTCGGCCTTATGCTCCAGCACACCTATAATCTGTTTCATTATAGACTCCAGATTAAAGCTGATATGCTCTATGGATATTTTTCCGGCTTCTATTTTGGAGAAGTCAAGTACATCATTGATAATGCCCAGCAGTATGGCAGAGGCACTCTCTATCCCATTCAGGTAATCTTTCTGCTGCTTGTCCAGTTCGCTTTTACTCAGCAGCCGCCCCAGCCCCATGATAGCATTCAGCGGAGTGCGTATCTCATGGCTCATATTGGTAAGGAATATATCCTTGGACCGGGATGAGCGCTCACTTTCCTGCTTGGCTATACGTAGCTGCTCTTCCATCTTCTTCTGGTCTGTAATATCCAGATGAATACTTATAGTCCCCTGCTGATTGCCCAGGTCATCTATAATAGGCGTAGCGCTGGTAAGCCACCACCGCTCTTCGCCTGAGCGGGTTTTCACAGCCAGCTCATAACTGTGCGTTATTTCATAACTGCGGCGGGACAGCTGCGCACGGGTCTTCTTAAGGCTGCTACCCTGCAGAAACAGGTCTGTGGCCTTTCTTGTCACCAGCTCATCCAGCTCATAACCGCTCATGGTACAGAAGCGCTTGTTGGCATAAACGATACTTTCATCAGCATCTATCTCTATCATGCCCAGGTTCATCTTTTCTATGATGCCTCTGTATTTCTCCTCGCTCTGTGATATGCGTTCCTCTATCTTTTTACGCTCAGTAATATTGACGCCATAACCTATTACCATTTCCACCTCGCCTGAAGCATCCAGCACAGGGTAAAGAATGCGCAGGTGATTTACCTGCTGGCCATCACTGCCCAGTAAACTCTCCTCCCATTCCTGCCGCTTGCGGGTACTAACCGCTATATCAAACATTTTTTTGCGGCTTTCAAAAACCTGCATGGGTTTATTGGTGTACAGGCTGTACTCCTCGTGAGTTTTGCCTATCATCCATTTGCGCAGCTCTGGTTTGTCTACCGCTACAGGATTTACATACATATACCTGTGATCGGGCGTCAGTACCACAATATCGGCAGGAATATTATTCAATATCTGCTCGTAGAAGTTTCGCTGAGTATCAAAAGTTTCGCTGATAGTGCGACTCCGGGTAACATCTGTAAACTTAACAAGGCAACCAGAGAACTTTGCTGATGCCATTACCGGAATAAATGCACAGCTTATTATCTGACCCGACTTCAAAGTTATATCTGCAGCTACAGGCTCTCTGTGCAGGTATACCTGATCTATATGTTCAGAAAACGCGCCGGCATCAGAAAGTGTACCTGATATGTGCGCCAGTACAGGGCCTACACTTTTACCTGTCATATTTTCCCGGTTGGCCTCACGCAAGCCAAACTTGCGACAGAATGCATCATTGACAGATACAATATTCCGGTGTTCATCCAATGCAAGCACCGACACATCAAGGCTGGCTATAAGACTTGTGAACAGTGCGGCATGCTCTGCTCCGGTTCCTGCAGGAGCATTTCCACCTGTAGTTTTTGCAGCCCTCAAGGCTTCGAGCTCCTTATTCTGAATAGCAATCCTGTTACGGGCCGACCTAAGTATAGCCCGCTCTTTTTCCAGCTCTTCCTGTAACGCCTTGATGGTCATAATACGGACAATTAATTCGCTACGATTTCGTTATTCTGAATCATTTTGTAGATAGTAGACTTACCTATATCCAGCTTATCGGCCACTTTCAGTACATTGTTATCATACTTCTTCATGAAGTGCTGTATAATGTCTATCGTGTACTCTTTTAGTGTCTTTTCCACACTGGACAATATGTCGCCGGAAGAAGCGCCGGCAAAGAAGATGTCGTCATCTTTCACCTGCAGGCCATCACCCATTACTGCTGCCAGCTCTATCACTGCTTTCAGTTCACGCACGTTGCCCGGATAGTTATATCTTATTAGTTTTTCTTTTCCTTCCGGCGATATAGTCATAGCCGGCATCTTGTTGGCTTTGCAGAACTCATCAAGGAAAAACTTGGCAAGTACCAATACGTCATCGCCACGCTCCCTTAGTGGTGGCAGTTCTATAGGCAAGCCCATTACACGGTAGAAAAGGTCTTCACGGAAAGTACCTTTCTTTACCTCATCCAGCAGATTTTTATGCGTGGCTACTATGAGCCGCACATCCAGCGCCACTTTCTCACTTCCTCCTACCCGCACCAGCTCACGCTCCTGAAGTACACGCAATATTTTACTCTGCAGGCTCAAATCCAGCTCAGCTATCTCATCCAGAAATATAGTGCCCTTGTTGGCCTCTTCAAACTTTCCGGCCTTACGGGCCATTGCTCCGGTAAATGCCCCCTTTTCATGCCCGAATAATTCACTCTCTATCAACTCCCGGGGTATGGCGGCCATATTCACAGCCACAAATGGCTTTTTCTTACGCTCTGAATTGTAGTGAATAGCCTTGGCTATTACTTCTTTACCGGTACCGGTTTCTCCGGTCACAGAAACATTAATGTTAGTTTTAGCGGCCTTTTCCAGCAGGCCAAAAATGCGGGCCATAGCCCTGCTGTTGCCTTTTATCGCTTTACCAAAGTCATATTTCTGTCCCAGCTCTTCCTTAAGGTCTTCTACTTCCTTTCTCAGAGACTGGTGCTCTCTTACACGGGCTATGGCATTCCACAGCAGCTCTTTGGTATTATCGTCTTTTATGAAGTAGTCAGACGCACCTTTTTTCAGCAGTGCTACAGCAGTACTTACATCTTCCTGACCACTGATAACAATTACCGGAATATCGGGATTGTACTGTTTGATACGGTCCAGCAATTCCACCCCATTGATATCTGGCAATGAATAGTCTATGGTTATCAGCCCCGGCTTCTTTGACAGATTAGCCAGGCAGTCTTTACCAGATGTGTAACGATGAATTTCATGGTCTGGATTGAGTGATAAATGATAGCCCAGTATTTCACCATACCATGGGTCATCCTCAACGATAAATATCCGGAACTGTTCCATGCAGCGAAAATAAATAAAAAAAAATCAACTTTCCGAATTTTGGAAAATACATCTATCATGTGGAATATGCCATCTCTCAAAAAACACGCAAGCAATTGATTATCAATTAAAAACAAAAACTGGCACACTGTTGGCTTATAGGTATTCAAAATGTATAGAAAGTGGAAGCCCTGAATAAATTGAAATTTTTTATAGTAGACGACGATCACTTCAGCAGAATGCTCTATCGCCAGCACCTGCAGAACTTAGGATATAAGAATAACCTGCTTTTTGACAACGGCTTTGACTGTATTAAAAAACTGGACTTATCTCCGGATGTAATATTTCTGGATTATGACATGCAGCCACTCAATGGACTGGATGTGCTACAGATAATAAAGCAACACAATCCTGACATTCACCTGCTGATTATATCAGGTAACGAGGATAAGACTATTGAAGATGAAGCACGCAAACACGGTGCAGTAGAATTTATCAGAAAGGGCGATCAGGATCTGGAAATGATAAGCCATACGCTGGAACGTATATATCGCCAGGCAAGCTGAAAA
>Ga0075012_10000882_pt1 | contig 31469 bp, 34 predicted proteins | sample All_14_2_FD_71474 | JGI IMG/M metagenome (GOLD analysis project Ga0075012, IMG submission 71474) | Freshwater microbial communities in response to fracking from Pennsylvania, USA - Allegheny Zone_MetaG_DW_15 | ecosystem: Environmental > Aquatic > Deep subsurface > Groundwater > Drilled...
GAAGCAAGGCCGTCAATGTCGCTATCTTCACGTACCGGCGCGACTCTTTGGAAGCCGGGAAGACCCGGGAGTACATGCGAGCTGATGAGGCTTTCACCCTACTGAAAACGGTCAAGGAGACCTACCATGCTGGTGTTGAATGACATCCACATCGGTGCTGCCAGAAAGGCCGGCACTACCCCCGCTTCACAGGAGGCGCTAAGAACCTTCGTGTTCTCAGAGTTCTCTGACCTGCTGGCTTCCGGCCAGGACCAGGATCACCACACCGTCATCAACGGCGATCTGTTCGACAGGTTTGAAGTCGAGGCAGCGGACCTGATTCGGACCTACGGCATCCTCTCGAAGCACATCGAGGACGGCAACAAGCTCACCCTCGTCATGGGCAACCACGACTTCAACCCGAGGGGCGGCAAGGTTTCGTCCTTCCACGTGCTGGCCCACTTCCTTGCAGACCGATTCCCGGATTCTGTGCAGGTGGTGGATCACAACGTTGGGCTGACTCAGGTCAGCCGCAACGTCTGGGCCATCCCCCATATGCCCAACCAGGAGATGTTCAACCTTGAGCTGGAGTCGGCGGCCGAGGTCGGGGGCGGGCTCCTGCTCCTTCACGCCAACTACGCCAACAACTTCGCGGACGAGGCCGACCACAGCCTGAACGTGTCTGAGGAGCAGGCCGACCGGCTGATTCAGGCGGGCTGGTCTCTGTTGTTTGGGCACGAACACCAGTACAAGCTGGCCAAGAGCGGGGCCGTGGTGATCCCCGGCAACCAGATTCCCACCAGCGTTGCAGACTGCCTTGGGTGCAGCGCCAAGTATCAAGCTCTCATCGAAGGTGACAAGGTCAGGGTCGACCGCCTGTACGGAATCGAAACCCTGTTCGCCGAGGTACCTTGGACTGAGCTGGGCACCTTGCCCGATGAGTCCTTGAGATTCATCCGCGTGACCGGCACGGCGACGGCGGAGCAGGGCGCCGACGTTGTCTCTGAAGTGGCCAAACTCCGACAGAACCATCCGGCACTGGTAATCACCAATGCGGTCAAGGTCGAGGGCATGGCTGAGTTCGAGGCTCTGGCTGAGATGTCTTTCGAACAGATCACCGCCTTCAACGTGCTTGAGGCCTTACTTGCTGAGTTAGAGCCGAAAGAGCAAGAGACCGTACGGGAGTTGTTGAAATGAATGCAAGGTTAGTGGGGCTGATCAAAAAACATTTCAAACACCGGCTTCAAGCTAAAACCGGCTGGGGCCGGAACGACCTTTGGCAAGAGTTTGAAGCCGCCATCAATGACGCACTTTTGGAGTACATAGACCATGCTGAAAACCCTCAAACTGTCGAAGTTTCGGAAACACACAGACCTCACTCTGTCCTTTACTCAGGGTCTCAACGCTGTCCGTGGGAGTAATGAAGCAGGGAAGAGCACCTTGCTAGAAGCATGGGCGTACGCATTCTTCGGTTCAAGAGCCTTACGTGACTCCCTCGATGATGTAGTGACGTGGGGACACAACCCAAGAGACCTGAAAGTAGAGGTCGAGTTTGGGGACTACGTTGTTACCCGCAGCAAGTCGGGTGCTGAAGTCACCTCAATGGGGCAGGTCTTCGTTACCGGCCAGACGGAAGTCACGAAGTTCTGCGAAAAGCTGCTTGGTTGTGATGCAACCACGGCCAGCAACCTGATGCTCTCGTCTCAGATGGGGTTGCGCGGGATTCTGGAGAGCGGCCCCAAGGCGACTGCCACGCTCATCGAAGACCTTGGGGAGTTCGACCTGTTCGACCGCGTCCTTGATAAGGCTCAGACTCAGCTCCCTCTGGGGTCGTCGGCGATTCAGGAGGACCGGGTTCGCAACCTGACTGCTCAACTTGAAGCGATGGAAGTCGTCGAGGCGCCTGACGAGGCTGCGTACCAAACGGCTTTGGCTGGTCTCGTGGCCGATGCGAACCGCCTCCAGGAGCTTATCCCGGCTGTGCTCGCGCCCACCTACGATCTCCTGTCCGAGAAGTATCAAGCGGAGTTGGCAGGTCGCAGTAAGCAGGACATCCTTCTGTCGGAATTGGCGCATGCGAAAGTGCGGGTGCAGGAGTTGCAGGCCGAGAAGGCCGCCATTGGCCCCGTCGCCGACCCTGAGCCCACAGACGGGCTAGAAGCCCAGATCGTGTCCGCCGCCCAGTGGCAGGACAGGTCCGCCGCCTACGGCAAGTTCCTGGCGCTGCCTCACGAGGCGGGCGTTCCTCGTGCGGCCTTAGCAGAGGAACGCTCTGCAATCACGGCAGCCGTGGAGGCCATCCGGGTAAAACTTTCTGACGCTCAGAAAGCTATCGCCGTGGCCCAGGCCCAGAAGGTGACGGCGTCTGTGTGTGGGTTCTGCAACCAGGACGTCAGCCAGTTCCCGGAAGTGGCCCGGAAGAATTCGGAGTTGGACAGCCGGGTGGCTGAACTGACGGCTCAGATCGAGGCTGACCGCACTGACTCGGCGCAGAAACAGAAACGGCTGAAGGAAATCATCGACATCGAGGAGCAGGACGCTCGCCTGTATCGCGCTATGCGCGGGCGGGAAATCTACCTCGTGCTGGACGATAGCGTGATCCCCGTCAAGGTTCAGTGGGCAGGTGAGGCCCCGGGCGACGGTCCGGACCTGGAAGGTTTGCAGCGCAAACTCCACGAAACCCGAAAGTCAAATGATGCCAAGGTCGCGGCTTGTGCTAAATTAGAGTGGCTGGACAAACACCTTGCCTACGCTGTTTCGAAGGTGCGCGAGTGTGAAGCCAAGGTAGCAATGACCACTCTGATGCCGGATTCCGAGTTCTCCCAGTTGGTTGCGGAAATGCAGAAAGCTGCGGAGGTTCGGGAGGCGGCAGAACAGAAGCTCAAAACCTTGCGTCAGGCTGCTGCTGACCTGACAGATGCCCACCAGGGTTTGCTGAACCGTTACAACAAGGCGCAGGAAGATCGGGCAAACCTTCAGGCGCGGATTGCCGAAGCGAACTGGGAGATCGAGACGTTGCAGTTCAACAACACGCTCGTTCGGAAGATCCGGGCAGCCCGCCCTGTGGTGGGTAACAAACTCTGGTCGATGGTCTTGTCCAGCGTCTCGGCCATCTTTACCCAGATGCGGGGCGAAAGCTCAGTCGTGACGAAGGGGGCAGACGGGTTCCTGATCAACGGCAAGGCTGTCAGCTCCTTCAGTGGCTCAACCCTCGATCTGCTGGGCTTGGCTGTTCGGTGCGCCTTGGTGAAGACGTTCATCCCGTCATGCGGGTTTGTGGTTCTGGATGAGCCAAGTGCAGCGTGTGACCAGGACAGGACCAACGCTATGCTGGGCTACATCGCAGCATCCGGGTTCAACCAAGTGTTGTTGGTGACTCACAACGACGCCAGCGAAGCTTTTGCTGACAACCTGATTCAACTCTAACTTCGGAGAATAAGAAGAATGACAGAAGACCGAACCTATACCTTTGGTGACGCCACAGCGGTGCGCCTACTTGAGAAGCTTGGAGTCGACCCGAAGGGGGTCACCAAGCTTTCGATCCACTTCGAGCCCAGAGGCCTGGCTCGCATCCAGGTAGAGAAGGTGGCAACAGACGCGTATCTGGCCGCCATCGAAGAGGCGGCGCAGACGTTCGAGGTGAAAGAATGAAGGCCGTATTGGTTGGCCTCGTGGACGTCGGCGACCACTACGAGATCGCACTGTCGGTCGGGAGCGGGGTCGTCTGCCTACACCCGCAACAGGTTGCGTCCGTCGTCGATTCCCTGACCCTGCTCCTTGAAGGCCTCGGCTATGTGCCGTTTGATGAGGGCGAGGAGGATGACGACCCTGATGAGCGGGTGCATTGATGGAGCGGCAGGTATTTGAGACGCAGGACAAGTGGGACCTGCGGTTTCTGGCCCTGTCTCAGCACATCGCCGGTTGGTCGAAGGATGACAGCACGCAGGTTGGGGCGGTTATCGCCGACCCTGACAGGCGTGTGGTCAGCATCGGATTCAACGGCTACCCGAAGGGTGTAGCGGACCAGATCCTGAGCCGGGAGCAGAAGCTGCTTCGCACGGTTCACGCCGAGGCGAACGCCCTTCACTTCGCCAACCGGGACGTGCATGGGTGCTCGATCTATATCACCCACCCACCTTGCTGTAACTGTGCTGCACACCTGATCCAGCGGGGAATCTCAAGGGTGATTTTCTACGCCCCCTCCCCGTACTTTCTGGAGCGGTGGGGCGACTCATTCAAGGAGTCGCTCAGGATGTTCCGGGAGGCCAAGGTGATCACACTGAGTTCTGAACTACACCACCACGAAGGAGTTTGAAGATGCTTTCTACCGAATACACCATGTTGTTGGGCCTTCGTGCCCGAATGCCCAAGGAAGACCAAGACCTCATCGACGCAGCCGTAGTGGAGGTAAAAGCTCTCGTCGAGAGATACGGCGACCACGGTCTTGTTGCCATAGCTTTGGTTGGCGCTGAGTTAGGGGAGAAGTGAGATGAAGAAAGAAGAAATCTCTTGTGAGTACATCACGCACATGGGCGACGACCTCAATGTCGTCAACAACGCTCGCGTCTCCTTCGACAAGGAGAGTGGGTGGCATCGTCTGTGCTGGAGCTGTGACTACGTTGGTCCGGCCACTGATGACCTGTGCCCCCAGTGCGGAGAGGACAATACAGGTTGGTTGGATGAAAGCGGTGTCCTGCCGGTTACTGACCAGAGTCTGATCCGTTTCCTCGCCACAGGTTTCCGCAAGTCCGAGTGGAACGAGATGATCCAGGGCGTCCGTTCGATGAGCGACTTGGAGATCCACAAGCTGTTCCTGAAGCTGCGGCGCCACGCCACCCACTGGGCACCGATGGCGCACCCCCATGTTCAGGTTCGGATCACGGCGCCGATCTTCCTGGCCCGCCAGTACGTGAAGCACCAGATCGGCCTGACGTGGAGCGAAGTGTCTCGCCGGTATGTCGATGACGAGCCGACGTTCTGGTTCCCTGAAGGCTGGCGGGCTCGGCCAGAGGGTGGGATCAAGCAAGGGTCGAGCGACTCCTTTATCACTTCGATCCGCGCCGAGGACGAGAACGGAGAGTTCTACGTTTCTCCGGACGACATGGCCGAGGTCGCCACTGACGCCGCCGTCGCCCTGTACCTGGGTATGGTCAACGGTGGGGTCGCCCCAGAACTTGCCCGAATCACCCTGCCGCAGAACATGATGGTCACCTGGCGTTGGACGGGTAGCCTCGCCGCCTTTGCCAGGGTTTGCCAGCAGAGACTTGACCCGCACGCGCAGAAAGAGGCGCAGATTCTGGGACGGAAGATCGGGTACATCTTAGGGGACCTGTTCCCCGTGAGTTGGGATGCAATGGTAGGCGACTGCCTTGACCACCTTGACGTGAAGTAACCTCACCGCCCTCCGCACGGAGCCACTCGGCTCAGGCCACTGTCAGGTCAGCATGACGGACATTCTAATAAGGATGCTGCGGGAAAACGTGTGGAGGGCACCCATATAAGGATAAAAATAATGGGCTGCTTTTACTGTAATGAGTGGGCGAGCAAGAAACTCGATGACGTCCTTGTGTGCGAGGACTGTTTTCAGACAGTCAAACACATGACGACGGACAAACAAACACGACGCCAGACAATTATTGATCGGTTGCAAAAAGTTCACGGCCTATTACTCAAGGCCGACCAGTCTCCGGTTATTTCTGACTGGATCAAGCGGGTTGGTGGGCGGCTTGACTATCTTGGTGCGTCGCTAAAAACGACTCAGAAAACGACAGGTCCGCTGAAGATCAAGAAGTTCAAATAATAAGAGGTCAAGCATGGCCCTGAAGTACGTGACGATCAAAAAGATGGCTAAGCTAACCGGCTATTCAGAGCAGGCCATTCGAGACAAGATTCACCAAGGTGTCTGGAGTCCTTCTATGTGGGTGAAGGCTCCGGACAACCGTATTTTGGTTAATACTGAGGAGTACGAAAAATGGGCAGAGACGGACGTGGAGTGCGGGCAGCTTCCAAAAGCTCAATCGAAATCACCTTCATGTATCAGGGGCAGCAATGCAAAGAGCGGCTCTCCCTTGAGCCCACCACCGCTAATTTAAAAAGGGCCGAACAACATCGGGCTGCAATTCTTCACGCAATTGATCAAGGGGTATTCGATTACTCAGTGACTTTTCCAAACTCTCGCAAGGCTACTAAGTTCTCTAAAGTAAAAGGGTCAGCAATGACCCTTAAAGCGTATTTGGACGACTGGCTTGTTGAGAAGAGAAAGCATGTGAAGGATTCGACGTGGGTGGATTACGACCGAATCGTTCGACATGAGTTGATCCCGTCGATGGGCGGTAAGCCCCTCTCGGAGATCCGTATCCCTGTCGTCAAGGAGTGGCTGAAGGGCAAGTCAGTTGGGAATAAACGGCTGGCCAACCTTCAGAGCGTCCTCAGAACTGCGCTCGACGACGCCGTACAGGATGAGATCCTTGACTCCAACCCGCTACGGGAATGGACGTACCAGATCAAGGAGCGGACCCGGATCGAGGACGACGAGGTTGATCCCTTCACTGCTGAAGAACAGCAGAGCATTTTGTCGGCGGCGACAGGGCAGATCAAGAACCTGATTCAGTTCGCGCTTTGGACAGGGATGCGGACGTCTGAACTCGTGGGACTGCGGTGGGGCGACATCGACTGGGTGAAGAACGAAGTCTTCGTCGTCCGGGCTGTTACCCAAAGATCGAAAGCGCCGGAGGACACCAAGACGAGGGGCAGCCGTCGCAAGGTCCGACTACTACCCTTGGCGTTGGAAGCACTGCTGGCGCAGAAAAGCTACACCTTCCTCAAAGGTGAGGAAGTCTTCCAGGACCCCCGGTACCAGGAACCGTGGGCCGGCGACTACCCCATCCGTGAGGTCTTCTGGCGACGAACCCTACAGAAGGCCGGGGTCAGGTACAGGTACCCCTATCAGACTCGCCACACCTACGCATCAATGATGCTATCAGCGGGGGAGGACGCAAGGTGGGTGATGGCTCAGATGGGGCACACCAGCTTGACCATGTTGGAGCGGAGGTACGGTCGGTGGATGCCTGAAGCAGCGCCGAAGGCTGGGTTACTGGCTGATGAGGTCTTCGGGAAGGCTGTGCGCGGAGGTGTCTAAAAAGTGTCTATTACCGAGCGAAAAGCATCGAAATCAATAGATGTTTTTAGACACAATCTCCGCTAACTGCTTGATTTTACTGGGGTATATGGCGGACAGGGCGGGATTCGAACCCGCGTATGATCCAGCAACGGCGCGGGTTTGAGGGCTAATGTAGCTATTGTCTATCTATTCTTGCAATTTGCATAAAAAGACCCTGTGCCCCTGGGCACAGGGTAAGCTACTACACCACAACCTTACCACCCCACGGTTACATCGTAGGAGAGCAGACCTTCTTCGTCCTCGGCTGCGACGAGAGCGTCGATGTTGGCTTTGTGAGTCCAGGAGGCAAGGTACATTCTTGTCCCTCTGTCCTCCAAGGCAATAGTGAACCCGGATAGCCAGTCATGGTAGCTCTCAAGGTCCGGCCAGACGTGAGTGACGTTAGCCTCATCCCTCCAGATCAGAAGATCAGCGTCCATCTGTACCTCTAAGCGCATACGTTCACGGACCCCTTGAAGTTTGTCAGAGAGGTTCTTCTGCGCAACAACGTCTGCGTCAAGTGTGATCCCGCCCAGCGTTATCGGCGACAAGAGTCTCCGTGCAAGTTCCGCCTCAATGGCAAACTTCTTTGCCTCTCGCGCTCGACCCCAATCGAGCTGCCAGGACTCAGTTGCCGGGTCCCACCTGTGATACTCGGAGGGCTGCAAACCTATATGCACCCAACCTTGGCTAACATACGCAAAAGACGAAAACAGGTCTTCAGTCGAGACCCCGTCTGGATGCTCTACACCCTGTCCGTTGGCTTGAGAAGCCCAATACATATATTCAGGCCGCCCATCGTCACTTAATTTTACATATTTTATTTCATTCATTTTGCTACACCGCAAAAACAAACTGTGGATTTGAGCTTATTCGATCTGATCTGTACGGATCAAAAGCCGTTCTTTCTGATGTTGTGTTATTCCAAGGGTCAGAAAATATATCTATATACATAGTCACGTCAAAAAGACGTATTTCGCAGACTGTGTTTGAGGTGAATCTAGCGCAAACCCCATAGTACATGCCCTCTTCACTACCTACTCCAAATGGAGATGAAACTAAATTGTTTAACATAACCCAGGGGATACTACCTGAGTCGTTACCGTCTATAGTGAAGGTCTTTGGGTAAGGAAAAGATGTATTTGCAACTCCAACAGAACCTTGATAAACCCCTACAACTCTTGGGTATCTATACTTTGAAGAGAAGGTAAGAGCGCCTGATGAGTTGAAAACCTCCAATCCGTGCGTCGACTCAAAGATTAAGGGGGTTGCATCGGCAGAGTATATTTTGTAGTTAAAGGCCGAAGTAGATAGACAAGAGACATTACCGGGGGCAGCAAATGTATTTGAATGGCCTATATAGGAGTTCAGTGAGTGTGGCTGCACAAACACAAGAATGGGGCCGGTAGTGCCAGAAGGTATCGGTATACTTCGCCACCCTATAGTCGAATTGGACGCAGCTAGAGTCCCAGACGATATTAGTCTAAGGCGAACAAACTGATCGTCTACAACAACAAAACCACTTGTGTTTATAAACTGAAACCCGTAACTCATATTAAGCCCTACACAGGTGAACGGTTATCGTCTCTGAAGGGTTAGAGTACCAACGTTGAACTCTGAATCCGCCAGCCACTACATAGCTAAAAACCTCCGACCCGGAAACATTAGATTTGTGGAAAACAAACCATGTCCCGTCATTAGATACTTCTGAGTTAGGGATTGTAACTAGCATTGTTCCAGCAGGCAGATTTATAGAATAACTTGACACATACCTGGTAAGTCGGTCACTTACATCCAGTACTTTAGCGCCACCAGCATCAAAGACTCTTAACCCATAACTCATACTGTTAAATCCCCAAGTTGCACTCTCTTAACTCCACTTGCATCAAATACCTTAATAGCACGGGAGTCCATCTCCATTCTTGCACCAGATACAGCCGTCTTTACACTAAAGTTCGAAGTACCTACTAACGCAATACTGCCGATCTGTGCAGACCCTATTGCCGCATTAGCAATGTATGTAGAAACGTTGCCTGGTGTAATCTGATCAATACCAGACATCGCACCACCTGGGGTGGGGTTATTAATCGTGCTTGAAACCACACCAAATGCTGTGGATTCAAACCCTACTGCCCAACCTGTTGCCCATTGAGCCTCTGAGCGGTTAGAGAAGCCAGCTGTAACGTCAATAACTCTGATCTGTGGATGGACCCAAGTGCTATTTAACTCTCCGATATAGATACAACACTTCGCGCCGTCGTGACCGAATCGAACTGTTTTTGATGCGGCAGGCGCCCCCACCATCTTCGCGTATGTGTTGAGCCACGCACCTGTACCAGCATTAGCCCAGTTGTACCCGCCGATCTCATAAGTGCATGTCTTGCCGCTCGCGTACTCGTAAATCTCAACGTTGAACTTCAACATTGTTGCCGACCACGTTTGTGGTAAGGTAATCTTCAATGCTCCAGTAATAGAGGGGTTTGATGTACCGAGTGAGCCACCTCCTGGTAGCTTAATGAAGGTCAAATTGTTGCTGGAGTCGTTGTTTAAAATCTGAGCGTCAGTTGGGCGTGCGGTAATATCCCCCCAATTAACAGAGATTGGAGACCCGGAGCTGAGTGTGACATTCCCAGCTGCGTCATAGATCGTGAAACTGGTTCCATCCCATGCTGCGCCACTACTGCCGGGGGTTCCCACTCGCCACTTGTAGTTCCCGTCGTGGTAGCCCTGCCAGATGCCCTTGCCGGTCACCCACGATGCCGCGCCACCACGAATCCAGCCGGTTGCGTCGAGTGTAATGTTCCCCGAGGTCATAGTCCCGAGGTTTGCGCTGATGGCCGACAGATTGGTGACGGCAAGCCGATCAGCTGTGACGCTGTTTGCGACCAGGTTGGAACCATCACGAGTAAATACCCACTGGGTTCCGTCCCACCCGTACAAACCTCTCAAAGTCAGGTCAGCCACGTCCAGGAAGACTGCCAACTCTCCGCCAACCTCAGATGGGTTAGCCGGCAGAGTCGTCACTTTCGTGATACCCCCTGAAGCCAGAGGTGTCGCCGAAACCACAGAAGATACGTTGAGGCCTGTAGTCCCAAACACGTCGTAGAACGCAACACGGAAGTACACAGGCATCCCAGGCTGAAGACCTGTCTTCATGAAAGCGTTATCCGAACCTTGGTAAATCTTGTAGGCCTCTGTCGTTGGGACTGTGTTAGTGGGGGACATCCACACAATCATGCCGACAAGGTCTGAGTCGCTGGGGCGCTCTGACATGATGCCTACCTGGCCGGGGCCTGGCTCCAACGTAACCGCACCGACAGCGGGCGCAGGGTTGCTGGCAACCAGAACAGCAGGGTTGGCGCTTTGCCCAACGTAAGAGTGAGCGAACACCTTGAAGGTCACTGACCTACGTGGCCCACCATCTCCAAGGTTCATCGCGTAGGTATAGGTAAACCACGGGTCCTTCGAGGACACCTCTCTCAACAGCGTGGCTCCGTCGTACACCTGAACGGTGTAGCGAACAGCAGTCTCCACGGGGTCCCAAATGATCGGGCAGTCTTGACCACTAAAGCTAGGGTTAAACCTGAGATTCTGTACGTCTGGTTCAGTCAGGGACTCATTAACGACATGAATTACAGTGACTGGCATGCCCGTGCGCCCCAGCGCATTCTCCGCGCTGATTGAGATGGTGTAACTGCCTGCTGCGACGTCATCAATGTCAAAGCTGGGCTGAGAGGTGTAGGCCTCCCGGGGGCTATCGTCTTCCCGACGCCACCCCACGAGGTACCTTGCAGCTCCGGAACTCGGGGCAGTCCAACTCACGGCAATTCTGGTCGAGTAGTCGACTGTGTTGAGTCTCCTGACCTCCGTTTTAGTGACCACGTTGGCCACCACTCCAGGCACTGTCGAAAGAACGCTGGTTTGCCTTGGTTGCAAGGACAAACCCTGCTCGATCAAGGCGTACTTTCCGGGGATATGCTCAAGTCCCGTGATCTCCAGTATCCCAGGCTCTGCCTCCAGAACAGAGACGACACGCCACAGCTCCGGTAGCAACGTCTCTGTAGACAATACCCAGACGGCTCGATCCACAGGGGTCGCGTCGAGCGGGGCAATCAAAGTCACCTCGGTGACTTCCTCCGGATCGTCACCACTCCAGGCGATTGCTCGCTCCTGAGACACCCCAGCAGGCATCATGACGGTAATCGAGTAGGACTTACCTGGCTCCAACGTAACGGGCGCGTCCAACTGAAGGGTGGTAGTGGTTGCCCCCATGAGTCTACCTGCTACACGAACACCGGAACGAGCAGAGTCAGAGACCTGGATGATGTCTCCCGGCATCAGGCCAGAACCCTCGATTGACGTTCGAAAGCTGATCGTATCCGTCTCTTCCCGCTCTGTCAGAAGACTCCACAAACCAAACCGATGCGCCTGACCACGGCTGGTACAGCCAAAGGCCACGACCTCCGTCTCGCGGACACCGAAAAGATTGATACCCTCCCGATCCTCAACATACTCTGTTGTTTGGCGATAAAGATTTTCAGGATCGTTCCAGGAGACAAGTGCGACTGTGTGCCTCGCCCCTCTCGCCGTACCACTGTAGGTAAACAGACCATTGATGACGTTGGCGGCTGTGAAGATCCTGACAGGGTCAGCGGGCCTGTCCTGAGAGCAGAAAACTGAGTTGGAGTGCCAGTAGGTAATCCCTCTGAAGATGCTTGCCATGTTCATCAGAACACGGAGAGCCTCCTCTCTAGTTTGGAGATAAAGGTTGCAGGTAAAACGAGGCTCCGTCCCACCGAAACCATCAGGGACAAGTTCGTCACAATACTGCGCGATGGCGTAGAGCGCCCATTTGTCAATTGTGCTGGTGTCGATATATCTGCCAAGTCCGTGCTTCTCGTTGGTGGCTAGGTCGTACCAACACCACGCAGGGTTGTCAGTCCAAGCTATCTTGAACGTGCCATCCCAAAGGCCGGTGTAGACTCTGGTCTTAGGGTTGTAGTTGGTTGGGACCTTGACCTTTAGGAGGTCCATCAGATAGCCGCGAGTAGGGATGGAGCTGAACAGACCTGAATCGATCTTCATACCAAACATCGCGGAGTTTGGGTACGAGAACTCCTCCTTGACGATCTTCGTCATAGAGTCAAAGTACGTTCGATCCTGAACCGCCATCGTGGTTGAGTCTTGCGTTACACGTCGGACCCTAACATCCCAAGGACCTTGCCCCGGTAGGTCGAACTCGAAGCTACGCAGATAGTCGGACGAGGTCTTCCCCTTGATTGTCTGCGTCATCACCTCAACAAACCCACCCCCATTGCTCTGCACGTCGATGGCAACCGTTACGGAGGTACCTGTCACGTCACCGTTGGAGGTGTTCTGCTTGTAGAGGCTGGGCACCCTAACCGTGATACGTACAGCGTCAATGTATGTCTCCGGGATGGACCGAACCACGGGGCCACCTCCGGTGTTGCCGTACTTCACCTCTTGACCAACAGCAACCTCAGTGCTTGTGTTTCCGCTGCTGACAGGCAGAACGGCCTGGTGTTGGATGCCTGGAACAAAGGACCACGCAAGGCCATCAAGGTCGAAGTTTGGTGTGCCGTATTCGTTGCGCAGAGGGGTGCCGTCTAGGTAGATCGACCGCTCAGCCATCTCCAGCGAAACGTCGGAGCCTACGAGCCCCTCCATCTCACCTTCCCCGATCAAGTCAACAAATCTGGCGAACTGCCGGGAGCGAAGCGAGTCCGGTGCCTCAATCGCCGCCCGACCGCCTTTCTTACCCTTGCCGCCGCCTGCGCCGCGTACCAACTTCAACTCAGCCATCAGACGGGCTCCTCTACAGTAAACAATTCAGCACTTACCACTTGGGACCCGACAAGCAGGCGCCCATACCCAATAGAGACCGGGTGCCCGGACGCCACCGTATTAACAGGTCCATCGAAGGCGTAACTCGGCTTATTCTCAGGACGTTCATTCCCCTCAATCTTCGGAGGGGCAGGGGCCAGCATTTGTGAGACCCCTCCGATCACAAGGGATGCACCAATTGATACAACCCCCATCGCAGTCGTTGCTGCTCCACCAGCCGTACCTGCGGCCAAGCTACCCGAACCACCCAGGGCTCCCCAACCGAAGGGGTTCCACCACGCCACGGCAATCAGGACAATACCGACGATGATCTGCCCGAGGCCGTCGTCGCCTCTACCAGAGACCACAGGGATGATCTTGATCACTTCTTCTACAGAACTGGGGTTGACGATTTCGTCGGCTGACAGTGGTGTCTCGCCAAGTCGAACCTGATACCCCGGCTCAGAGTTCTCCGTCAGGTGTTGCCGAAACCCTGGCACCATTACGGAGAGCGCCCTTACCGCTTCCGCAGGGGACTTCACATCAAGTCTGTAGCTGCGGCCGAATTTCCTGGCCAGCTCACCGTAGAGGCGGATCGTCTTCACAGCAGCTCCTTGTGTCGATATACGGAGTGGGTGTTTCTCACCCAGTACCCACCAAAGACGTCCTCAGAGCTGAGCCTACCTCTTAGGTGATGAAGGATTCTGCTGTTACCGAGATAGATCGCCCCGTGATTCGGGACTTGGGACTGCATCGTCATGAGCACGACATCGTGCTCTCTCAGGTCCTCGAAGGGGATGTGAACAAACCCCCAATCCTTGTAGTTGTCAAGGTATAGGTCCTCACCCCTCTCCCACCAGTAATCCTGTCTGACTGGGTCGGCCAACTTGATGTTCAAGACTTGATCATAGTAGTCGCGGATCAACGTAAAACAGTCGATGACCCCGTGACAAAACTGACGCTTGCGCAAGGGGAGAACGAAGCCACTGGGCTCCAGAACTTTGTGGCTCCCCACTGGCCAATTTACGATCAGCCAAGGGAGGCCAGACTTTTCACACTCCACCAGGTCGGCATGAGAGGGCTCGGGGGGGACGCCGTAGTGCGAATGCACCACCATGAGGATTTCCCCGCTATCCTCCACGGCTGCCCAGTCCTCGGGAGCGATGGCGAACTCTCTCTCTCCTGAAGCGATGTTTCGGCAGGGCACGTAGACGGCTTTGTTGTCCCGTGCAACGACAAGCCCACAGGACTCCCGAGGGGCCTCCTGGGCTGCGTGGGCGACAGCTGCCTGAACAACTTTCATATCAACCATCTTCAACCTCTCAAGAGTCCTGCTCCGGGGAACCCCCCAAACGGCAAACCAACACGAGCTACATACGAAGAGTCAAGTCGACCCGTAGGTTGTGTTGCTGATTGCTCTTTCAGAGCTTCCTTCGGGAACCGCAACTTGCAGCTGTTCACCCTTTTCCCGCACTGATCAAGCAAGGGGTCAGACGTCGGGACGTCGTTTTTGTCTGCTACAGGGTCGCCCGTGTACCCGCATTCAGAGCCCCTATATTGCCACGGACACACATTTGGGACAACCACCCTTCTTGGCAACTTAATGCCCTGAACGTCGAGGAGGGATGCCAGCTCAAACTCGACCAGAACTTTGCTCTCGCTGGACTTCCGATTCACGAAAAAGACGTCCCTGGCGAACTCCGCAGTAGGGTCGGCAGTGGGGTTCACACCACCAGGGAAGTTCACAGCGTCTAGGTACTTCAGAAAAGTCCTTCTTCTGGTGACCTTACAACCAATAAGATCAGACATCTCCCGAATAGCGGCTCCGAGGAGCCCTGTGACATTTGCCACCCGAATCCTGGGACGGGGGAGGGCGCCTGATCCCCGCCACTCGAAACCGTCCGCCTCCACTGGCATTGGAACGTACTGGTTACCGCCCCAGGTCACATAACCACCCAGGTTGTTGGTCCCCGCGTGGAAACGAAAGATAGAACCGCCAGGGTACATCGTGGTGTCAAGATCAAACAACTCGACGATAGCCGAAGGACTCAGCTTCTGGACTTCTGAAGCGATAGACGGAACTTCTCTGCTCATCTGTAGACCCTCAAAAACTCGCAACTCAACGATGAGTGCCACTTATCCTGCATATCCCTTGACCACTCTTTGCATACGACCTTCACCTCCTGTGAGGTGAATGGAGGTGTAAACGTGAACTCCTGTGACCCTCTCTTGGATCGTAGGAACACCAGAATCTCTTCTATCTCCTCGTGGGTGCCATTGAACCGCAGGGAATATTTGAACACCCCTGAGTTGATCCCTTCTGGATAGCTCTGGGAGTACCCATCGCCGAACTGGGCCTCTCGTACTCGTGACGACTCCGTCACTGTAAAGCCCGGTGCAGGTTCCCAATTGAACTCACTCATGACAGCGCACCTCCATATCTCTTCTCGTTCGTGATCACCTCAAGAACTGCGGCTCTGACGGACTGCCTCAATTCTTTCGAGATGGCCTCACCCTGTTTGCGTCCACCCGCCTCATCCGAACCGCCTTGTACGTTGATGTGGAAGTGTTGGGTAACCGCAACCCCGCCTCCGGCTCCTTCCACATACACACCGAGCTTGCCATTACTCATTCTCTTCAGAGGCAAAGCCGCTTCAGGTCCAGCCTCTCCAGCGACCCCCGCTCGGAAGGCCCCTCCACTTGCAAACTGGAAGAGTGTCGGTCGGGTCAGAACCTCACCATTACCGAAGGCGCCACCCTTGGCAAAAGCCTGTACGCCTGTACTGGAGAAGGCGTTACCAAGGGCGTTAAACTTCAGCCCCTGACCTCCACCCATCCCTGACAGATTCGAACCAGAGGAGAGGGAGTATTGCCCCGCCGACGCTGACGGGAGCAGGGCGTTAACAGCCCACCCAGCCAACATGGAGAAAGCCTTGTGGGCCAGAAGTTTGCTCAGGTAGGTGAGCATATCTGTGACCATTGACCGAACGTTCATCTTCCCGGTAGTGGCCAGGTTAGCGAACCCATCTGAAGCAATATCCAAAGCACCTGTAAGACCTTCTTTGAACGTCGATGCAAGGTCCTTGGCCTCGAAGTTGATCTCCTTCACAGCAGCCAGAAGACCTGCCATTGGGCTGAGCTGATCGAAGGCGATACCCTCTGCTTGTGACCTTGCAGCCTCAGACGCAGCAGTCATGCTCTGGGTGACGACCTCTAGTTGGGCCTTCAGTTTGTCCTGGTACTCCGTGTCACCTGCTGCATTCGCTATGTCTTTGTTGAGTTGTGCGACAAGTGAGCTGTACTCCTTGGTGACGTCCAGTTGAGCTTGTAACCCTGCTAGACGAACAGGGTCAGCCTCTTTTGTCAGGGCATAGTTTTGTAGTTCGTACTCCAGGTTGAGCCGCTGTTGTTCGTTAAGTACAGTAAGTGCATCAATGTGTTGGTTGACGGCTTTGGCTTTGGTGATGTCCCTATTAATCCTCAGTTCGTCGACACGGTATGCTGCATCGGATTGTTCCGTATCCAGACGAGCTTGGGCCTCTTTGAGGTCATTCTCCAGTGCCTTCCTACCGACAGACGTCAGCTTCGGGTTGGTCAACTGCTGCTGCAAGGTTTCAACTTCCTTGCGAGCTGCGATGGCAGCCTGTTCAGCACGAGCCTCCCCAAGTTTGTACAGAGCTTCGTTGTACTGACCCTCCGAGAGCAGACGTTGAGTGTGGTAAAGCTCCAGATACTTCTCCGTCATGTCGGAGCTTTGCTGCATCTGTTTCAACTCTGTCTGAGCTACACGTCTAGCGGTCGCTGCTGCGTCTCGGGCAATCCGGTCATCTGCGGTTTGGGAGCCACGAGGTCCCTTATTTGCCGCCGCCTTCCGATCCATCGCCACCCATGCGGCCTGTTGCTGCTCCGCGAGTCTCGACAGAGCGGCTGCTCTGGTGTCATTGCCCTCCGCCCAGGCTTTTCCTGCCTGGTCCATGATGTTGGTCAGGCTGATAGCACGCAGAGCTTCCTTAGTGAGATTGGCCTGGTCCGCGACATTTTTCAAACCATCTGCCATCGCCTGAATCTCAGACGTGGAGAGGTTAATGAGCATGTCTTGGGTGATCGGCCCGCTACCTGCCAGGTAGGCCTTGGACTGGTTCACTAGGTCAATCGAACTGGCGAGGCTCTTCATTTCCTCAGCCGTTGCGCGAGCCTTCAGGGCTTGCTCTGCCAATGCAGACGCCAACTCTGGACTAGACGCAGAGGCAACCTGCGCCTCCCACGCTGCGGCCCTCTCCAACAACTGGGCTGCTCCTTCCTCCGAAGCCCTACGCCGTACCAGTGCAAGTGCCTCCTCCCCGACGACTGCGTCACGGAAGAGCTTGTCATACCCCTCAGTAATTTCCTTGATAGCTGCGGTCGAGTCTAGTCCTGCCTTCTTGGCGTCCTCACTGATCCCAGCAAAGACGGACTTCTCGATAGCCGTCGCCATCTGGGACTGAAGATTATCGATAGATTCAGACGTCTTGTATGCGGAGGCCGTCAATCCTTGAAGAAGTTTGATTTCCCCGTCAATAAGGGAGTCAGAGGCCCCTGTCTCCCGCAGCTTCTGAATGTTGGCACGCACCTTGGCGATCTCATCGCCGTACTCACGCTCCATCCCTGTGAGGGCGTCCAAGGTTCTCTTGGTTGTGCTCAACCGCAGCGACAAAGCATCATCGCCCTTGTACAGCCCAGCGTTGAGGACACGCTCAACCTTAGCCTGAACTTCAAGGATTTCGGCTGACTCATTCTCCAGCCTCTGGGTGATTGACTGCACACGCTGAGCTACGGCACCGTCTGTCGCCTCCACCGCTTTCTCTTTCGCAGCCACCTTCAGACTAGCAAGCCGCCGCTCCAGATCAGCGATCTCGACTTCCGCGTAACCTGTGTAGTCGTTGGAGGCGCTCAGGTTTTTGACACGGCGCTCCAGCTCCGCCATCTCGGCGTTGACGTCATCCAATGACTTCGCGCTGTGGTCCAGCTTCTTGCTTTCCAGATAGTGGATACCCAGGATGCCTGCACCGACGATGCTACCTGCGGCAGCCACCCCAGTCATCATGGAGCCAGCTGCGGCCGCTGCCTGAGCAACCTTAAAAGCTACCAGGGCCTTCGTCGCTTTATCAATAGCCGACGCAACAAACGAGATCGTCTTGGAAAAGGCCGCCCCAAAACCGATGATAACGGCTACATCAAACGCAGCCGACAGAGCCGTCTTGATCGCGTCCTGGTTCTTTACCACGTAGTCGAACAAAGAGGTCAGCGCCTTCAACACCTCAAGTGTTGAAGCCACAATTGACTTCATCAGACTGTTGAACTCAGTTGAGTTGAATGTAGCTTGAAGCTGCTTACCGATCTCTTGGAACCCGAGGTCTGCTTCCGTGCTTTGGTAGGCCCCGATGACAGAGGCGTTGTACGCCGATTGCGCCATCAAAATCGAGTATTTACCACTATCCTTGAGCCCCTTCGCCATGTTGGCGAGCGAACCTTCGGCCTTCTCCGCCAGCTCGCTTACACGGCGCAGGAGTGTGGTCTCTTCGTTATACGACGAGATCAACTCTTGACGCCACACACGACGTGAACGTTGGTTCGTCGCGGCCCGCAGGAAGTCCTGCTGCTCGATAAAGGACAACTGCTTGATCTTCGATACGGCATCGTCGATGTACTTCGACGCACCGTACTCTGTCTCTGCGGAAGGGTCGTACCGACCAATGCCTGCTCTCCGCATCGCCCTCTCAGCGCGAAGGCTGATAGGTGTACCCATCAAATCATCAAGGAAGTTCCTAACGTAGGTACCTGCCTTCTGACCTCGAATACCAGTCTGGGCGAGGTTTGCCAACAGTGCCGACGCTTCTTCGATCTGAATGTTAAAGCTGCCGGCGACCCCGGTAATGTTTGTGAAAGCCTTAGCGATGTCGTCAAACGAAGCATTCACCGAGATAGCGGTGTAGCTCATGATGTTCGCGGCCCGCTCGAAGTTCTCGGCCATGATCCCAGGGTCTTGGGATGCGAGGCCAAAGTTGTAGAGCGTATCCAACACCATTGCAGTGGTCTCGCCCAAGCCTTTCTGAGCGAATACCGCAGCATCCGACGCCGTCTTCAGGAGTCCAATGCCCCGTGAAGCATCGACACCTGCAAGGCTCAACTTATGGAGGGCGTCTGCGTTCTCCTCGACTGTGAAGACCGAGTCCCGAGCAACGTTGGTGAGATCCTTGAGGATCGTTTCGCGGACACCCCGCAGGGTCTCACCTTGGGAGAATCCCTTGGTATCCACAGTCGCAATGAATTGCGCTTGGAAGGTGGTATCCAGGCCACCTGTGATCGAGTCCTTAACGGATTTCGTTGCCGCTGCTGCTGCCAGAAGCACGGGCACCAGTTTGGCGTAGGAGAGCCACAACCCGCCCAACACCCCTGTTACACCCCGCAAGGTTGCGTGGGTTGTCTGTTGAGCAAGGTTGAAGGCATGAGTGTGCAGCGTTGCATCACGAGCCACCGTGCCTGCTTCCTTGACACGTTGGGAAAGCAAGGACAAGGAGGGGGTGTTCAGGGCAGCCCCCCTGTAGAGAAGGCCTTCGGCGACAGCGACTTGTTTAACGGCTGCGGCCCTATCTTGTAGGAGTTTGAGCCTATTCTGCTCTACAGAAGCAGCTCCAGCTGCGGCACTCGCAGCCATTACCTGTGCCAGCTCACGCTCACGATCTGCGGCAACTTTGGCCGCTGCGGCCCGCTCCTGGAGGAGTTTGATCCTATTCTGCTCTACAGAGGCAGCCCCAGCCGCAGCGCCTGCCGCAACAACCCTGGACAACTCAAGTTCCCGGTCTGCGGCAGCCTTGGCCGCTGCGGCTCGCTCCTGGAGGAGTTTGTTTCTGTTGTTTTCAACGGCGGAAACCCCAGCCGCAGCGCCTGCCGCAACAACCCTGGACAACTCAAGTTCCCGGTCTGCGGCAGCCTTGGCCGCTGCGGCCCGCTCCTGGAGGAGTTTGTTTCTGTTGTTCTCTACAGACGCTGCGCCTGCGGAGGCGCTAACTGCGGCCCTTGTGGCACTAGCTGCGGCCTGTGCGCTTGACCCGACCCCTCTAAGCTTCGCCTCGTAGGCGGTCATAGCAAGCTGTGACGCCTCCAGAGCTGCCTTCAGCTCCGTGACGTCCCTCTCCAGACGCTTGACTTTGTCGTTCTGGGCTTGACTTCCACCCGTACCAAGGGCTTTGAGTTTGGTGTCGATAGCCGTTAGTTTTCTATCAGCCGAGGAAGTGTCGACATCTAGGACGAGGGTGGCCCCGGCGTTAGCAGATCCAGTTTCATTGATCATGTCCGGGGCTCCTCAATACTGCTAAGTGGTTGTCTGATGTTTTCGCATGGTTGTTAGCGCGACCCGTTCAGCAATCTGTAGTTTAGTGAAAGTCTCACTTCTGACATCTTCTGGGACGCCCATGTAGTCAAATATGACTGGTAGAGAGGAGTAGTTGAGGCCTGTCGGACCAGAAAAGCCGTGCATCCACTGGGTCTCCAAAGCGTAGAGAACGTTGATGGCAAGGGTGTTCTCTTCCCAGACCTCTGGTAGCTCCTGCTCCCCCAAGTCCTCCAAGGTTATGCCGATTTTTCTCAGCTCTTCCTCAGATGGACCGGGGGTGAAGAGCCTCTCTACGACTTCACGGAGTTTTTTTCCACTTGCCGGCCCTCAAGGGTGGCAGCGATGTAAGCGTCCAGGATTGCCTTACCAAATGTGGGGTAATTGTCGAGCACCTGTTCCAGGGCCTCGGCACTGAAGGGGGTGTCAACCTTCTCCCACCCGACCATCAAATCCATCAGGGCTTCTACATCGGTGGTTTCCCCCTTAGACAGGCCTTCGAGGAACTCGGCCATCGCCTTCCGCCCCTTGTGCTTGAAGGTGCCACGGATTTCAACAGGACCGTTCGGGGTAGGGATCTCAACGTCCAAGGTGAAGGTCGGTTTCGGTTGTACGGTGAACATAGGTAAATCCTCGTGGTGGTCCCGGGTTATGTGTAGCCGTCCAGGCCCGGGACCCGAACGGCTTTATGGTTTACAGCTTATGCCGCGTAGCGAACCGGCTCGGCGGCGTACGACAGAGTGATCTGGGACATCAGGGCTTCGTTCTGAGCCATTGTCGGCACACGCAACAGAGACCAGTAAGCGTTGGCAGCCAGGCGGGAGCCGTTACTGAACTCCATCAGCAGGCCGAACGGCTTGCGGGCTTCGTCCGCAGCAACCACGTCTGCGTACCAAGCCAGAGCCGGATCATCGTAGACGTCGATAGTCATGTTCACCGCACTGCGGATGGTCGGCATCTGGCGGGCGACAACGTCCTGGATGGTCGACACGTCGGTGAACTGGACTTCGCCGCCGCTCGCGGAAAGACCCTTCACCTGGGAGATCGCAGTCCAAGTTGTCACCTTACGGATGGAGCCGACGCCCGTACCGGACGGGTACTTGGAAAGATCCGTGGTGTTGATGTTCTCCAGAACCACCGTACTACCTGTGGTACCCGCCCCGCAGCGAACGACGCGCTGATCCAGCAGACCCCAGCCGGAGCTGACTTCGACGTAGTCACCGACAGCGAAGGTATGGGCCGCCGAAGTGGTCATCTGACACGAGGTAGCGTTCGTGGCAGCAGTAACGTTCACTGCGTTGGAGTAAGTTTTTGCAATCTTGACCGTGGTGCCGGTCGAGAGGGTGATGGCCATTTTGTTCTCCTGAATTGCATGCAAGGACGGCCGAGCAGGTCCGCCCGAGCCTTGTCAGGAGAGTACCAAATAAGAAAAACTGATGCAAGGATAAGCAGGGTTTATATTAGGCCCATGAAAGACTGTCAAAGAAGAACGGGGCGCGAAAATCCTGGGAGACCCACCCGTCCCGCTCCTGCTTCCTCCCAGCTCTTGGGACCTCAAACTGTACTTTGGTAGTCCTGGTAAAACTGACAACATTCTCGATGGAGTCAATCAACCCAAGTCGGGTCAGCGTGCCTGTTCCACCTTTTGACATCAACGTGAACACCGCCTCCCCATAAACTCGACGCTCTGGGTGGTCGTTGATCGTCATCTGCGTAGCATCATCAAAGTCGACCTGCACCTTGATGAAGTGATCACCAACCTTGTCAAGGTCGATCTCTAGTGTGTTCTCCCAGAACACAGGGACGCTGACTGCAAGGGTTTCGGTGACCAGTTGGACGATGGAGTTTCTGGCTTCAGTGTAAGTTGTCATGTCTTGAACCTCCCCATCATGGGTTTGGTGATCAGGGCGTAGGTGTGCTTCAAGTGGTTGAGCGTCTTGGCCCTGACAGCATCTCTACCTACGTTCACAGGCCTAAAGCTAATGGTCCCGTTTTCAATCTTCCAGGCGTAGGGCTCATCGTGTTCAGCTGCGTTGGTGAGGAATGCCCGCTGTCCAAGGGTGAAGCCGGATAGGTTGAAGTTGCCTTTACCCCAAGGTGCAGAGACTGGGTCAGGGTAGTCCAGCCCGTAGTAATCCTTCGTCGACACGAAAGTTGTGTCAGGACTCCCGAATGACACGTTCCAGTTAGAAGCGAAGTCACCGGAATAGACGGGGCTGATGTTAGTGGCCCAGGCCTGGGCGTCGTACATCATGGTGAATACGACCCCCTCAAGTTGTCGCTTGGTGTTCGCCACCCACGTAGCGCACTGAGCCCTGAACTGTGACAGGTTGGTGATACGAACGGAGATCATGTCAGGTCCGCCTGATGTGCGCTGCCACGTAGCCGCCTTGGAGGTGCGCGGAGAGAATCTTCCAGTGTTCCCCTCGGAAGGTGGCGACACCCCCAGCGCGTACCGTCTGAGAAGCTGGGAGGAGCAGTTGAGCATCGCCCGTCTCGTACTTGACAGACGCTTGGGACAGGTACAGGAAGTGCTCCTGCCAGCGCAGAAATAGACCCCGGGTTGTCGCAGCCGTCTGAGTGTAGGTCTCTGTCACAGGGTCGAGGATGCGCTCTCCAGCTAGATCCACAACCACTAGGGGGTCATCCAGTACGTTTGAGAGGGCATCTGTAAGACCAGAGACCAGCTTGTAACTGTTCCGCACCAGGTAATACCGACCAGGGGTGCTCAGGATCGAGTTCTCCGGGACACTCTCGTAGCCGGAGAAGAAGATGTGGTACTGGGGGTGGTACTCGGAGGAGTCTCTTTCGTCGGTTCCGTACTTGTTGAAGTCGATGGATGCGTATGCCAGCGTTCCAGCAGCCTCCGCCAACACCTGCGGGATTGATCGGATCTCCACAACATCGTCGGCTCCTTGGATGACGAAACGGGCACGGATTTTCTCGGTCTTCCAGTAGTCGAACGAACTGTCGCTGACCAGGTAAGGTTGTGCATCGATCTTGATCACGCCTCGGGTTGGGATGACCACAGCAGGGTCAGCAGACATGTTCCGGATCTTGATCCTTGTACCTTCAGTGCGGTACATGTCCAACGGCTCCAACTGGCAGCGGAAACTGTAAGTAGAGTCGTAGGCATCGACAGCCCGCACCTTGTCAAAGAATTTCGCAACCTTGGTCAGCTTCATTGGGTTACCCGTTGGTGATCGGATCGGAACCGGGGGTTACTGCACTAAAGTAGGGGCGGGGGGTGCGAACACGCCCTTCCTGCCCGAGTGCAAGGTAGGCCTCCTGAAGTTTCTTCCGCCACCGCTCATAGGCCGTGTTCACAGCCTTGATCGTCTCTCGATGAGGGTCGTTGAACCTCTCCATGCGGGCCTTCCCGTCCTCAATAGCCTTCGGGCTGAACATGGGCATCGACGCGGTCAAGGCTCGTGCCACCGCATAGGTTGCGAAGAGTCTGGCGTACCTCATGAACCTTTCCTGGGTACCTGTGAGAACAGGTTCCGGGACTAGGCTCATGTAGAAGGCATGGAGGCCGTCGCCGACCTCGTCCAACTCGGCCTCAAGGGTGTCCTCGTGGAGTTGGAGGTCGAACTCTGAATCCTCCAACTCCTCGTCACTCACACCCAAAGCCCCACGGACGTCGGCAGGAGTCGTGTAGTTACTCAACATAGATCAGCTTCCCATGCTCGATCTGGACTTCGAGCCAATTGTCGATGGTCCAGGCCGAGGTCGGCTCGCCTTGCTCGAAGACCTGGTGCGTGTACGGATGGACCATACGGCCAAACACAGCCGACAGCTTCTTCGGTTCGGCGGGCTTGGTTTCCACAGGAGGGGGAGGAGCCTTGGGCGGGGTTTGAGTGGAGGGTTTCTGTTGGATGTTCTTGATTTCGCTCATGGTGCACCTCTGGTTGACTATCAGGATATTTTATGCGACCTACGGGAGAAGGTCGAGAAAAAAGGGCCGCTTGCGCGGCCCTTTCTGCACAACCAGTCTTACGACGTGGTCAGGGTCATACCCACCGTGGCGTCATCGAACAGGCGATGCACTTCGCTGCCATAGTCGAAGCGCATTGCCGTTGCGCGGCGCATGACGTATGCCTCGATGGCGTTGTACGAGATCGTCAGCGACTGGACCCGACGCAGCGAGTAACGCTTGTCCAGGGCCATGATCGTGTTCGCCGCCCAGGCGGTGCCTTCCGGAACCAGGAACAGCTTGACGTTGGTACCCGGCCAAGTCGGGTTCATGACTTCGAACAGGTTGTCGATACGGCGGCTGTTCGGGTCATCGTTGGTGATGATCGGCTTGCCTGTGCGGTTCTCGATGGTCAGCGCGGTGTCGATGTCGGTGACAATGTGCGAGGTGGTACGGCGCACAGAGCCTTCCGACAGGAACTTCACCCAGGCCTTCTGAGTCAGGGCGCCAGCGGTGGTGATCGCGGTATCGTACTGGTTGGCACGCTTGACCAGACCCAGGGACGACAGCGAGGCGTCACCGGTATCCACGTCGCCGTTCCACACGGCCAACAGATCACCAATAGCCTTCTCGTTGCGCTCGATGGCTGCTTGACGGGAGATGGTCAGGGCCACGAAGTCGAGGGGGGTGTTGTTCAGCGCCTGGTCCGAGACTTCCATACCGATGGAGACGCCAGACAGACGGCGGCTCGTGTCGGACACGGTGATCTGGATCATGCTGACCGGCATCGCCAGCTGTGCCACACGCTGACCACGGGCCTTCTCAGCGTTATCGTAGTTCAGCACAGGCCATTCGTACTTGTCACCGTTGATGGTCACGTCCTGGCCGATCATGTCATTCAGGGCGTTCTGGGTGGTCATCATGTCCTCGGCCAGCTTGTCCTCGACAGCAGCCAGAACGACGGCCGGATAGAGGATACGGGAGGCGGGCACAGCGTCACGGGTGTTGACGTTGGCGTCACGGCTCGGGCGGCCTTCCAGCACGTCGGCAAGGGTGCTCGGGCGGATGCCAAGCTGTTTGTTACCCTTGACGAAGATGCCCTCGGATGCACACAGTTGTTCGAAGGTCGAACCGAAGCGCGAAGCGTCGGTCGGGAACATCGTGTTGATGCCTGCCTGGAAGGTCATACCGGCTTCTGCGAACTGCCGGTACAGGCCGACATTCAGGTCCACTTGTTGGGTCTGACCGTTATGGTCGATAAAAGCTGCCATGTTGCTTCTCCTTAGATGCGTTCGATGACGCCAGTTGTACCAACCGCGCCGGTCCCCACAGCACCGAGGGAAACCACACGCCACTTTTGCACCACGTTTGCTGCTGTGGTCGCCTTGCAAACCTTGGGGGCACCAGTCAGTGCAGTACCCTTGGCCACCGGAGTACCAGCCACGACGATGTCGCCTACAGCGATCACGCCCGTGCCCGGGGTTCCTTGCAGACCGTCGAAGGTGACTTCGAACTTGCCGTTACGGAAGACGCCACCGATGGTGAAGCCATCAGTGGTACCCACTTCGACCGAAGACACGAAACCTTCGATGTCGTTGCCGACAGCACAAAGGTCGTAGCGAGATTCAGCGACAAGTCGAACCGGCTTGCCTTTCTCAGCGTCGGTCCAGTTGTTTGCAGCGCCGGAACCTGCGCCGAGGCGGACGGTGTCAACGTCGCTGCTCAGAATGGTCGGCTTGATGTGAAACTTGGCCATTTTCGTTGCTCCTGATGGTTAGCGAACCGCAGCGACGCGGTCACGGTAGAACGGATCAATATCCGACTTCTTCTCGGACGTCTGGGCGGCATCAACTGCGGCCACACCACCGACCGGGAACTGCTTGGCGAAGTTGTCCTTCGTGGCGAGATAGTCAGCCACCACCTGAGCCGGAGAGGCAGAAGCCATATCCAGGGCCGAGGCCTTGAGGGCAATACGCATGTTGTTGGTCGCAGCCACCGCAATGTCCTTCAGAGGACCGACGACAGCCAGCAACTCGTTGTGCTTGTCTTCCAGCTTGGAGTGCGCCAGACGAGCGTTGAACAGGTCTTCCTGGACTGCCTTCAGCTGTTCAGCCAGAAGTTTGGTAGTTGCACCAGTATTGGCATCTTCCTTTGCCGCTTCCTGTTGGCCGGTAGCTTGGGTCTTCTCGGTCTGAGCGTCTGCCGAAACCTCGGGTTCTCCCGTCTTTTCAGCTTGAGCGCCCGCTTCCAGGTTTGCCCCTGCGGCCAAAGCAGCGATGTCCTGCTCGGTAAGGGTGGTCTTTCCTGCCATCTCGGCATCTCCTTGATTGTTCACATGCGAGTTCTCGACCCGCTTACCCGAATCGTACATAAAATTTTTTGATGGAGCAATAAGTTTTGCTTCTATGTCGGAGAGAACCTCATCAATCGACTTGATCCCATCGACAAGTCCTGCGTCCGCTGCCGCTTGACCGAAGAATTCACGCCCTTGAGCCATCACAGAGTCTGTAAACTCGTAGCTCTTGCCGCGCATCTCAGCGACATGGTCGACAAAAATCTTGTAGGCAGCATCGACCCCAGCTTGAATCTGGGCTTTACCTTCTTCTGACAACTTCTCTACACCGTTCGCCAAGGCTTTGTACTTGCCAGCACGCACGACGGTCACCCCGATCCCGTACTCCTTGTACATCTCGGAACGCTCCATGTGAGTGGCGATCACACCAATGGAACCCACACCGGCTGCCTTGCTTGCATAGACCTCGCCAGCCGCCGAACCCAACCAGTAAGCAGCGGAGTACATCGCCCCATCGGTGAAGGCGGTAACCGGCTTGACTTTGTCGTGAACCATCCGGATCAGCTTGCCCGTATCAGAGACGCCTGACACCTGTCCACCGCCAGACTCAACATTCAAAAAGATGTGCTTCACGTCGGGGTTGGTTGCAGCGTAGACCATTGCCTCACGGATCTCGGGGTAGCCCGTCAGGCCGAAGTATTCGTTCCAGTCCTCATCATCGTTGTTGACCAACGGACCTGCGATGGTGATATGCGCAACGCCCTCATGGACCTCGACCAGACGTGGAACGCTCTCATCCGATTTGGCGGCTGGCAGAACAACCTGGCCAGACGCAAGCATTTTGGTTTGGGCTTCAATCACGCCCAACATGGTGTGGAGGCTGGCTTCCGTCCCCATCCACAATTTGTCTTCAAAGCTCAGAAACATGGTTCACTCCTTTCCTTTCAGTATCTTTTCCGCAAACGGGAGCGGAGGTCCCTTGTACTCAAAACGAAGAAGCCAGTCCGCAATTGCTGCTTCAGGTGTTTGACCTACTCCAACAGCCCTGTCGCACCTGCATTCCCACCCCTCATCTGTTCTCGCCAACTTCCCTGTCACCTCCATTGTCAAACTCCTGGAGCCGAGTTCTGCAATCCTCCTGGAGGGCTTTGCAGCTGTAGCCCCAACCCAGCAGATCCTTGACGTAGTCCTTCGCCGGATTGCGAGGGGGCGGGGCCTCGTCGCAGCTCTGCCGGCATTCGGTTGGTGTCACCCATGTAGGCGCGACGTAGGCTCTCGATGTTGAGCAACTCGTCGTCAGAAAACACAGCGGAAGTAGTAGTAGCATCCAACGCACGTTCTCGCTCCTTCACTTCAGATAGCCGCTGTTGTCTTTGCTTTCTGAGAACTGCCAGGGCTCGGTTCGCAGCTTCAAGTCGTTTACGTGCATCCTCAGAATACTGGTCCGTAGCCGTGATGTAGGCTCCTTGCCATAAAGCCCTCTCTTTAGCTCCTCCATACGAATAACCCAGGTATCCAAGTAGCCCGTGAGTAGCTGCCAGTACGCCGATACCGGCGACGATTGCGTAAATTCGCATTTCATGCCCACCCTTCCTTCCGTTGTTTGTACCGCTGGTAGATAACGACCCCACCCACCACAAGTCCGATGACCCCGAAAACCAGAAGGGGGTCGACGCTCAGGTTTTGAGCCAACTCCTTCAGGTCAGAAGACACAGAGGCCAACAGGGCTACACCTCCGGTAGCGGCCGTAGTTACCCCGCTTTGGGCAATCGGGGAGGAGGTCAGCTTGCTCTCAGGATCTACCTTCTGGGCAAGTGTAGGGGCCTCATCTGTGTAGGCGGGCTTCAGGTACAGCGCAGCCTCACGAGCCCTCCGAAGGACCAAACCATTCACAACCTTGCCGCCTGCTTTGTTCCACAACCCGAAAGCCCTGGACGCAGAAATCTTATCGCCAGCGTTGTGGTTCTTCAGTACGGAGCTTCGTCGGAAGCCTCCGATACCAATGTTGTAAGCAAGGCTTGTCATGGCTGCCAGTTCGTTGTCGTTCGGGGGGACCTTACAGGCGTGTCGCACTGAGCCCGAGAACTCCTCCAAACGAGCGCACAACCGCTGGTCGGCCTTGGCTTGACTCCATACCATACCTTCGGTGACCCCTTCGGTCTCACCCCAGCCAATGGTCCAGACGCCTACGATGTCCTGGTAAGCGGTCAGCTTGCAGCCCTCTGACTCGGCGATCTCAACGACCCCCTCCCAACTGATTGGCCAGGGTAGGTTCCTCTGTGGCAACTTCTTCATTGATGTACTCCTGTGCTTCCTCGTAGGTTGTGAACCGACGCACCTCTACAGGCTTCAACACCCACACGCGGTACGCCCCGTCAAACCAAAACAACATGTTCCGTCTGGTCCATAGAGTCGACTTGATCGGGATGTACTCCAACACAGCGACTGACCGAAAACTTCGCTTCCTAGCTGTACCGGTATGTACGACCAGCCCCTTAAAGCTGAAGGACCTGCGGACCCAAAAGTAAGAGCGGAGCCTGGTCCTTAGCCAATCCAATACTGCGGTGACCAGGCAGTTGACCCTCACGGTGACCCCAGCTTTGCTTTGACGTAGTGCCAAATCATCGTCCCAAGGCCTACCGCCCCAGCCCACACAAGTCCCGTCAAAGTTTTCTCCCGGATGCTGCGCCACAGTTGACGACGCTCCTGCATGAACTCGATCACCTCTTGGTGGTAGCGTCGGTGCTCCTCTGGGTCACCTCCAGGAAAGCCTGAACGAAGAAGCTCTTTCAGTTCATCGAACTGCTCCTTCATACGTTGTTCTTCTTTGTGAGCATGCTCGTCCAGTCGGATCTTGATCCGGTTGTCGATGTGCATTTCAAGCTCAGCCAAAGTCATCTGCGGCGTTCTGCGCCGCTCCTCTCCACACCAATCGCTCATTTAGCACCTAGCCCCAAACTGACAACTTCTGCCTTCTTGTTTTGCCCTCGCCCTGTCGAGGGTGTATCCCCGTTCAGGTTCTGGTTCATGGTGGAACCACCATTCGAAGGCTCCTGTGTGCCTGCACCACCTCCGGTAGACGTGTGCTTGAACATAGTCCCGGATAGAGGTTTGTAACCTGGAGGCGGAAGCTTTCCTGTCAGCTTCAGGCACGCTTCTTCATCCGTAATGAGGCCGAGGCTCAGCTGCTCCAGGATCATCATCTGTTGTGTTTGACGGAAGGCAGCAAGATCCGCCTCCGGCCGCAGGTCGATGTCTGCATATTCAAACTTCGCCACGACATCGAGACCGAACAGACGCAGCGCCACGGTGAAAATTTGGCTGTAGAACTGGTCAAGCTTCTGTTTAACCGCACCGGTCGCACTCTTCATGAAGAGCATGGTCTCTGCGCTGGCGATATTCGAGCTGCCGCTTTGGAAGCCGAGGATGGTGCCCATTGTCTTGGCCCCTGTGGAGAGCCTGGAGTTGCCGATGCTCTGGAGGACCTCATACTCAGCGGAGAGGCCAGCATTCGACGGATTCTCGACCTCGAACCCAAGGGAGTCGAAGTAGACCAGGGCGTCCTCTGGTGACAGTCCGTTCACCTTGTCCTCAATCTCAGTCACCAGGGCTGTCATCTCAGCAGCGGCTTTGTCCGGATCTACTTGAGCCTCGGGTGTCAGGAACTTACGGAACTTGTCCTCGTTGATGATGACCTTTTGCCTCGGGTGCAAGACCTTCTTGATGATCCGATGGATGTCCTGCGCGAAGTCTTCCTTGAAGAGTACAGGCTTGATCGCCGACTCGAAGGGGCTGGAGGCATAGGCATCGAGCAGGTCCTGGTCAAGTGTCACCATGACAAAAGTAGGCAGATCCAAGTCGATCTCTTCGCTGCCGACCACCTGGATAGGTTTCAGACCTCTACCGTCCGGGCGAAACTTCACGGACGAGATACTGACGGGTTGGATGTTGGCGGGGAGGCGAGCTTTGTCCAGCACCAACTCCCCTGACATTGCGCCATACATCATCAGCTCTTTGGCCAGGGATTCACTCAGGGACTTCAAGTTCTGGGTGTTGCTGAACCCCTGCGTGTAATCTGGCAGCACGTCCATGCGGGTGATGATCTGCTGAAGCAGCCCGGTTGCAACCACATCGATGGTGCCATCAACGGCTGAGAGTGCAGTCGCCGTGTACTTTGTGGGGATACCGACTCGAAGGTAGGCCCACAGGGCTGCGCTCAGGTCCGGGCTGGCGTGGGCGTAGTCATGGATGATCGTCCGCGTGTCTGCCGCATTACGAAGAGACAGGAGATCAGAATTAGCAAGTCTTCGGTCATTCCTGAGAATGTCCTGCTTGGCGTCCGGCTTCGTGCTCTTGAAGAACGATGGAAAGGCCTTCGAGCCTTTCTGGGTCTTCGGGGGAGGGGCCGGGGGTAGCTGGGTCGCCGCCTCAACGCTCGGGCGACCCAGGAGAGAGCGGAGCTTTGTAAACACGGGCGCACCATTCTGAGTTTGGTTTCTCGAATGGTACCCGATAAGCTATGTTTATTCAAACATCAGTAAAACTTATCGATGTCAAAGTGGGCTATTGAGTCTCCGTGCAACTCTCAACAACCAGGTCTCTACAAAGACCTCCCCCGTAACGGAGTCCTCGATGCTTGCCTGGATCACGTACTTTGCGTCTGGGTCCCCGCCCACCACCTTCTGGTGGATATGCCCGTCTGTAACAGAGGGTTCTCCGACCAACATCTCTTGCGGGGAGGTTTCACCTCTACGTGGGCTTTTAGGGTTAAAGAAGCACGTCACCACGGGGTTCACCGGGTTGGACGTAAGATGCCGAATATCAAGGGAAAGTAGGTACGTCTCACCTACATCTTTTATGGCGAGCACATATCCGGACGTGCGATAACGCTCATCACTGGGAGGGGTTG
>Ga0075012_10000884_pt1 | contig 31454 bp, 30 predicted proteins | sample All_14_2_FD_71474 | JGI IMG/M metagenome (GOLD analysis project Ga0075012, IMG submission 71474) | Freshwater microbial communities in response to fracking from Pennsylvania, USA - Allegheny Zone_MetaG_DW_15 | ecosystem: Environmental > Aquatic > Deep subsurface > Groundwater > Drilled...
GGTTGTAGAAGGTGCTCATCGGCACGTCCACCTCGTAGCCGAGGCCGTGCACGTCGACGACGATCTGCGGCGGGTTCTTTTCGAGCAGCGTGCCCGTCAGCTTGCCAATCATTGAATGTCTCCGAGGATTTCCTCGACGCGGCGCGCGAGGTTGCCGACGATCGTCGCCTGAGGGAAGGCCGCGTACTTGGCGGCGAAGGCGGCGGCGTTGGCGGTGAGGGACGGATCGTAAAGCACGCGCTCGAGCTTCTGCGGCAGGTCGTCGGCGGGCCGTTCGGGATCGGCGAGCAGGCCGGCGCCGATCTCCTCGACGCGCCGCGCCATCAGGTACTGCTCGAGGTGGAAGGGCAGCAGCAGCACCGGCTTGCCGGCGAGCAGGAAGCGCGTCGTCGTCGCCAGGCTGGCGTAGGTGACGGCGGCGTCGGCCTCGGCGGCGGCGCGTTCGAGGTCGACGGGTGCCTTCGAGAAGGCGAGGTGCGGCGCGGCGAAGCGGGCCAGCGTCTGCGGCGGCGCATCGGGAAAGAACACCAGCGTCGGCTGGCGCAACGAAGCGAGCGCGGCGAGCGCCGCCTCGTGGTGACGGCAGTCGGCGCGCAGGTAGGCGAAGATGCGCTTGCCCGGCAGCGCCGGCCACGCGGGCGCCTCGCCGACGCCGGCGTCGGGCAGGTTGCCCCAGTAGCGGGCGGCGCCGCGCTCATAGTGGTCGAGTTCGGGAAAGCCGAGCAGGGTGTCTTCGGCGACGGCGAAGAGTTCGTGTACGGCGCCGACCGGCGCGCCGCCGAAGTGCGCGAGCACGGCGTTGATGTTGGCGACCGCCTCGCGCTCGATGGCGACCAGCCGCTCGGCGGGCAGCGCCAGCCATGGCCGCATGTTCGGCGTCGGCGACACCGGCGGCGGCACGCAGAATCCGCTGGAGAACAGCACGGAGGGCAGGCCCAGCGAGCGCGCCGCGAGCAGCGCGCTCGGCGCGTGGTCGGCCATGACGACCTGCGCGCGCGTCGCCAGGAACAGCTCGCGCCAGCCGACGACCACGCCGAGCAGGTCGGCGACGTTGCCGTAGCCGAAGCGCAGCAGGATGTCGGCGTAGGTGAGCGGCGGACCTTCGCGCCTCGCCTCGGGCATGACGGGCGCCTGCAGCCAGGCAAAGCCTTCGTGTGCCAGCAGGCGTGCGGTCGCGCCGACCTGCGCCACCATCCAGCGCACGTCGTGGCCGCGCCGCCGCAGCTCGCGCGCCATCGGCAGGAAGGCGCCGATGTGGCCGAGGCCGGCGCCGAATTCCCAGGCGTAGGCGACCGTTGCCATCGTCAGCCGAGCCGGCCGCCGCGCATGCGCAGGCCCGCCGTCGACAAAGCGCCGAGTCCCTGTCCGGCATGGGCATGGCAGATCGCGCAAGCGAGCGCATCGGCGGCGTCGGGCGAGGGCAGGCCGGGGAGGCTCAGGAGGCGCTTGACCATCTGCTGTACCTGATCCTTGGCGGCCTTGCCATGGCCGACGACCGCCTGCTTGACTTGAAGGGCGGTGTACTCTGCGACCGGCAGGCCGACAGTGACGAGCGCCGAGATCGCAGCGCCGCGCGCCTGTCCGAGCAGCAGCGTCGATTGCGGGTTGACGTTGACGAACACCTTCTCGACGACGGCCTGGTGCGGGCCATGCAGGGCGACGACCTCGGCGATGCCTTCGAGGATGGTCTTGATGCGCTCGGGCAGCGAGTGCTCGTCGTTGGTCTTGATGCAGCCGCTGCTCAGATACGTCAGCTTGCTGCCGGCCCGGTCGATGAGGCCAAACCCGGTGACCCGGAGGCCGGGGTCTATGCCGAGGATGCGGATGGGGGCATTCATGTCGGCGCGAACGATACACCGCCGCGGGAGCGGGCGCCAATCATCGCCGCGCCAGCCAGACGCCGGAGACCGCGATCGCCATGCCGGCGAGCGCCGCCGGGCGCAGCGCCTCGTCGAACAGCAGCCACGCCATGACGGCAGTGACGACCGGCGTCAGGTAGAACAGGCTGGCGACATTGACCGCGGAGCCGCTGCGGATCAGCAAATTAAGCAGGCTGATGGCGCCGACCGACAGCACCAGCACCAGCCAGCCGAGGGCGAAGGCGAAAGACGGCGTCCAGTCGACGCGGAAATCCTCGAAGGCGGCAGCGGCGACCAAGGTGACGATCGCCGTCGGTACGAACTGGAGCACGGCGCCGCTGCGCAGGTCGAAGCTCGGGCAGAAGCGCTTCTGGTAGAGCGTGCCGGCGGTGATGCCGGCGAGCGCCATCAGCGCCGGCCATAGTGCCGCGCCGCCGGTCTCGCCGCCGAACTTGCCCGAGACGACGAGCGCCGTGCCGGCCAGTCCCATCGCCAGGCCGAGCCATTGCGTGCGGCGCACGGCTTCGCCGAGCAGCCACGCCGCGCCGACGGCGGTGAAGATCGGCTGCAGCCCGACGACCAGCGCCGTGACGCCGGCCGGCAGGCCGCGGGCGATGGCGAGGAAAACGCCGGCCAGGTAGACCGCATGGATGAGCAATCCGCTGACGCCGATGTGCAGCCGCTTGCGGCCGTCGTGCGGCCAGGGCGCGCGCATGGCGAGCGCCAGCGGCGCCATCAGCGCCACCACCAGCGCGTAGCGGATGCTCAGGAAGGTCAGCGGCTCGGCATGCGCGAGCCCGTACTTGGCGCCGATGAAGCCGGTGCTCCAGAGCAGCACGAACAGCAGCGGCGCCCAGCGGATCACGCCGGCGCGCCAAAACAAAACGGCGCCTGGCGGCGCCGTCCTTGCCCGTTCGCGGGAGGGTTCATTCCGCGATCACGGCGTTCGTATAGACCTCCTGAACGTCGTCCAGGCCTTCGAGGACATCTAGCAGCTTCTGCATCTTCGCGGCATCCTCGCCGGTGAACTCGGTCTCGCTCTGCGGCTTCATGGTCACTTCCGCGAACTCCGGCTTGAAGCCGGCCTTCTCGAGCGCGTCCTTGACGGCGAGGAAGTCGCCGGGACCGGAAATCACTTCGATGCTGCCGTCGTCGTTGGTTGCCACGTCCTCGGCGCCCGCCTCGATGGCGGCGTCCATCAGCGTGGCCTCATCGGTGCCTGGGGCGAAGATCATGTGGCCGCAGTGCTTGAACATGAAGGCCACCGAACCGTCGGTGCCCATGTTGCCGCCGTACTTGTTGAAGGCGTGGCGGACTTCGGCGACGGTGCGCACCTTGTTGTCCGTCAGGCAGTCGACCATGATCGCGGCGCCGGCGATGCCGTAGCCCTCGTAGCGGATTTCCTCGTAGCTCACGCCTTCGAGTTCGCCCGTGCCCTTCTTGATCGCGTTCTCGATCTTGTCCTTGGGCATGTTGACGGCCTTGCCCTTGTCGACGGCCAGCCGCAGGCGCGGATTGAAGTTCGGATCGCCGCCGCCCATCTTGGCCGCGACGGTGATTTCCTTGGCGATCTTCGAGAAGGCGGCGCCGCGCTTTTCGTCCTGGCGCCCCTTGCGGTGCTGGATGTTCGCCCATTTGGAATGGCCGGCCATGGTGCTTTCCTTGCGTTGCTAGAATCGGCGGATTCTAACATTCGGGCCACCGCCGCCATGACCCGCCCACTGCCCGTCGCCCGCGCCGGCGAGCGTGAAATCGCGCTGCTGCCGGCATTTGCCAACCGTCACGGACTCGTCACCGGGGCCACCGGTACCGGCAAGACGGTGACGCTCCAATGTCTCGCCGAGCAGTTGTCGAGCATCGGCGTGCCGGTGTTCCTGGCCGACGTCAAGGGCGATCTCTCAGGCTTGGGCGCCGCCGGCGTCGCGTCGGAGAAATTCAAGCAGCGGCTGGAGCGCCTTGGCATCGCCGATTGGGTGCCGCGCGCGAGTCCGGTCGCGTTCTGGGACGTCTTCGGCGAGGCCGGGCATCCGGTGCGCGCGACGGTCTCCGACATGGGGCCGCTGCTGCTGGCGCGCCTGCTGGGGCTCAACGACACGCAGGAAGGCGTGCTGCAGATCGTCTTCAAGGTCGCCGATGACGGCGGCCTGCTGCTGCTCGACCTCAAGGACCTGCGTGCCATGGTCCGGCACGTCGGCGAGAACGCCAAGGATTTCACGGCGCGCTACGGCAACGTCTCGGCCGCCTCGATCGGCGCCATCCAGCGCGGCCTGCTGTTGCTGGAGCAGCAGGGCGGCGAGCGCTTCTTCGGCGAGCCGATGCTCGACATCGCCGACCTGATGCAGACGATGGACGGCCGCGGCGTCATTAACGTGCTGGCGGCCGACAAGCTGATGAACTCGCCGCGGCTCTATTCGACCTTCCTGCTCTGGCTGCTGGCGGAACTGTTCGAGCAGCTGCCCGAGGCCGGCGACCTCGACAAGCCGAAGCTCGTCTTCTTCTTCGACGAGGCGCACCTGCTGTTCGACGAGGCGCCGCCGGCGCTGCTCGACAAGGTCGAGCAGGTCGTGCGCCTGATCCGCTCGAAGGGCGTCGGCGTCTGGTTCGTCACCCAGAACCCACTCGACGTGCCCGAGGCCGTGCTCGGGCAACTCGGCAATCGCGTGCAACACGCGCTGCGCGCCTTCACGCCGCGCGACCAGAAGGCGGTGAAGAGCGCGGCCGAGACCCTGCGGGCGAACCCGGCCTTCGACGCCGCGACGGCGATCACCGAACTCGGCGTCGGCGAGGCGCTGGTGTCCTTCCTCGACGAGCACGGCCGGCCGACGGTCGTCGAGCGCGGCATGATCCTGCCGCCTTCGTCGCGCATCGGGCCGCTGGCCGCGGACGAGCGCAAGGCGGCGATCGCGGCGTCGGTGCTGTACGGCCACTACGAGAAGAGCGTCGATCGCGAGTCGGCGTACGAGAAGCTGACCGGGGGCGAGGCGCAGTCCGCGCCTGCAAGGCCCGCGCCTGCCGAGACGGCCGAGGCGGGCGGCGGCATGCTTGGCGGCATCGGCGACCTGCTCGGCGGCGTCCTCGGCGGCGGCTCCTCACGCGGGCGCCAGACGGCCGTCGAGGCGGCGGTCAAGAGCGCAGCCAGGGCGATCGGATCACAAGTCGGTCGCGAGATCGTGCGCGGCGTGCTCGGCTCGATCCTCGGCGGGCGCCGACGCTGAAGAAACACGCCCACGCCGGCCTCTGGCTGGCGATCCTCGCCGCCTTCGGCTTTTCGGCCAAGGCGATCTTCGTCAAGCTCGCCTATGCGTCGTATCCCGTGGCGCCGGTGACGCTGCTCGCACTGCGCATGGCGTTCGCGCTGCCGGTCTTCGTCTGGATCGGCCTGCGCGAATCGCGCGACGCGCCGCCGCTGACGGCGCGCGACTGGACGGCGGTCGTCGTCCTCGGCCTGCTCGGCTATTACGGCGCCAGCATCTTCGACTTCATCGGCCTGCAATACATCACGGCCGGCCTCGAGCGCCTGATCCTTTTCACCTACCCGACGCTGACGATCCTGATCTCGGTGCTGTTCTTCGGCCACGCCGCGAAGCGGCGCGAGATGGCGGCGCTGTTGCTGTGCTACCTCGGCATCGCCGCCGCCTTCGCCCATGATCTCGGCGTCGCCGCCGACGCGATGGCCGTCTGGATCGGCGGCGGCTTCGTCTTCGCCTCGTCGCTGTCGTATGCCGCCTACCTTGCCGGCAGCGCGCGCATGATCGCCCGGCTCGGCGCCGCACGCTTCACGGCGCTGGCGATGCTGGTATCGACGGCCGCGACCCTGATCCACTTCTTCGCCACCCAGCCGATCGGCGAACTGATCCAGCCGCTGCCGATCTACGGTTACGGCATTGGCATGGCGGTGGTGTCGACGGTGATACCGGTGTTCGCGCAATCGGCGGCGATCCGCCGCATCGGCGCCGGCCGCGCAGCGCTGATCGGCACCCTCGGACCGCTCGTCACCATCGCCCTCGGCTGGTGGCTGCTCGGCGAAGCGATGTCGCTCTGGCAGCTGATCGGCGCCGCGCTCGTCGTCGCCGGCGTAGTGATTGCCGGTCGCCGCTGAGGCCCCTGCCGGGCGGCATATAATCGCGCCGAATTCCCATCCGGACGCCATGAACCCGCGCGAGATCCATCCCCTGTGCCTCGGCCTGCTTGTCGTATCCCTATGGCCGGCCGCCTCGTCGGCGCAGGCACCGGCGGCCGTCAGCGAGCGCGATTACTTCGATGAGCTGCCGGTCGTGCTGTCGGTGTCGCGTCTGGCGCAGCCGATGCGCGACGCGCCAGGCGCCGTGACGGTGATCGACCGCGAGATGATCCGGCGTTCCGGCGCCCGCCAGGTCGTCGACCTTCTCCGGCTGGTTCCGGGATTCCAGGTCTCGTCCGTCCCTAATGCGCCCCCGGTCGCGGTCTATCACGGCCTTGCCCAAGCCTATCCTCGGCACATGCAGGTTCTGCTCGACGGCCGCAGCCAGTACTCACCGTTCTTCAACGGCGGCGTGAACTGGAATCTCCTGCCGGTCGGGCTCGAGGACATCGAACGCATCGAGGTGATCCGCGGCTCCGACTCGGCCGCTTACGGGTCGAACGCCTTCCTCGGCGTCGTCAACATCATCACCCGTCATGCGGCGGACACACGAGGCGCCGAGGTGGAATTGCGGTCGGGCACGGGGGCCATCGGCGATCGCCGCGTGCGGATCGGCGCAGGTGCCGGAAACCTCAGCATGCGCCTGACGGCCGAAAACCATAAGGACGACGGTCTCGACGGCTTCCGCGACGGCGTCCAGAAGCGGTTGGTGGATCTTCGGGCCGACTGGCGGCTCGGCCTGCGCGACGAACTCCAGCTGCAGGCGGGCGAAGTCACCGCCCTGGCGGAGATGGGGCGCGGCACGGCCACCGACCAGTTGCGAATCCAGGACCACAGCCAGCGCTTCCTTTCGATCGGCTGGCGACGCGTGCTGGGCGAGGGCGAGGATCTCGCCGTGCGCTATTACCGGACGGAGGAGCGCGGCATCGAGGGCTTCTCCTTCACCAGCCCGCCCCACACGGTTGTGGTGGACTACGGATTCCATTCGATACGAAACAACCTCGAGGCAGTGCACACCTTCAATCCGACCTCGACCACCCGGCTTGCCTGGGGCGGAGAGGTGCGCACGGATTCGGTGACCGGCTCCCTCTATTACGGCAGACGCGATCCGGTCGCGCTGGGCGTCGGCCGCGTGTTCGGCAACCTCGAATGGCGCTTGCGGCCCGAGTGGGTTGCCAACGCCGGCGCGACCTGGGAATACGACAGCAATTCGAAGACGACCTTCTCTCCGCGAGTGGCGCTGAACTGGCACGTGCTGCCGCAGCAGACGCTGCGGGCCGGCGTGGCCAGGGCCTACCGGACGCCGTCGATGTTCGAGACGCGCAGCAACTATGCGATGGTCACCACGACGGGCCTCGCCATCCACCGCTACATGTTCTCGACCGGCCGGGTGAAGCCCGAGAGCATCGTCAGCCGCGAACTGGGCTGGCTCGGCGAGTTCCCCGAATGGAGGCTGACCGGCGACCTGCGCATCTTCGAGGAGCGGATCGCCGACCGTATCCTGGCGATCTCGACCAACCTCGCCGCCCCTTACTGCGAGGCGTCGGCCCTGCCCACCTGCGGAGTCGCCGACAACACCTACAACGCACAGGACATCCGCACGCGCGGCTTCGAGCACCAGTTCCGCTGGCGCCCGTTCGACGACACGCGCATCATCCTCGGTCAGGCGTTCATCCGCATGTTCGCCTCGGCACGGCCTCCCGCCGGCGTGTCTGGCTACGATCCGGCCAAGGACACGCTCCAGGCATCCAGTTCCGCCCCGACGCACACGACGACCCTGATGCTCATGCAGCGCCTGCCCGGCGGGTTCGACGCCTCGGCCACCTACCACTCGGTCGGCGCCATGAAATGGGGCAACAACATCTACAGTCCCAGCTACCGGCGCCTCGACTGGCGCCTTGCCTATCCGTTCCGGTTCGGGCCGCAACGCGGCGAAGTGGCTTTCACGGTCCTCGCCGACGGCTCGCCCTACGCCGAGCACAACGAGCGGACGGACATCGTCAAGCGCCGCGGCTACTTCAGCCTGCGTCTGGAGTATTGACGAGTGCGCCTCCCGCGTCACTTGCGAGCCTGGGTCTGGCTATGTCTAATGACATACACATTACTCGTCCGTGCCGAGGGCGGCGTCTGGGTCGCCCTTTCCGACCAGGGCGGCGCCTATGCCGAGGCGGCCGATGCCATCCGCAATGAACTGCATCGCAGTGGCGTCGGCGGCCGGCTCGTGATCCGGCCATGGCGGGAGCTTCCCGTCGGGACGTCTCCAGCAATCGTCGTTTCGGTGGGCGTCGGCGCGCTGCGCGGGATCGCCGAGAGTGACATCAAGGCGCCAGTCCTGGCGACGCTGGTGCCGCGAGCGGCATATCTGCGGCTGGCCGATGGGGCAGGGCGCGCATCGCCGCGCCCGATGTCTGCCGTCTGGCTGGACCAGCCGTTTTCCCGGCAATTCGGTCTGCTGCGTTTGGCGCTGCCGGCGCGGCATCGTGTCGGCACCCTGCTCGGATCCGAGTCACGGCTGTTCGAACAGGAACTGCAACGGGCCAGCGCGGAGCGCAATCTGGAGCTTGCGACAGTGCGCGTCGACGCCGGTGACCAGTTGCCGACCGCCGTGCAGGGAGTTCTCGAAGACACCGATGTGTTGCTGGCGCTGCCCGATCCGCAGGTGTTCAACGGCGCCACCATCCAGAACATCCTGACGGCGGCTTATCGTCGGCGCGTGCCGCTGGTCGGCTTTTCGCCGGCCTACGTCAAGGCCGGTGCAATGCTGGCGCTCTATTCAACACCGACCCAGATGGGCGTGCAGGTGGCCGACGTCGTGCGAGCGGTGCTCGCCGGCCGGCCGATGCCGCCGCCGCAGGGACCACGGACATTCACGATCGGCATCAATGCCGATGTCGCCCGTTCGCTGGGCATCACCATCGAGGAAGACGCTGCCGCGCGCTGGACCGAGCGGCTGGCGCGGGAGAAGGGTTCATGAAGCGCAGCCGCCTCGTCATGCGTCTTCTGGTCGCGGCCGTGCTGCCCGCGGTGCTGGTCGCGATCTCGCTGGCAACGATACTCGCCGACCGCCAGTACCAGGGCCTCGACGAAGCCTTGCGCGCCCGCGCGCGCGCCGAGGCTCGCCAAGTGGCGAGCGCCGCCGAGTTCGGCGTCTTTTCCGGCAGTCGCGAGGCGCTGCAGGCGCTGGTGCGCGCGGCACAGGCGGGCGACGAGGAAATCCGCGCCGTGACCATCCTCGACGTCCGCGGCATGCCGCTCGCCAGCAGCGGCGTCAGCGTGCGCCGGACCTTCGGCATCGTCGGCTGGGAGGAGGAGATCGCCAACTACGGGTCGGTCACGGTGGTGATGACGCCGATCCGGCGCTCGCGCCTGCCGGTTGACGACGTCTATTCGGGCACGGAGGCGCCGGAATCGAAGGGCGAGGTGGACGGCTTCGTCATCCTCGAGATGTCGCGGGCGCGGCTCGACGCCGAGCGCGACCGGCAGATCCTCATCGACGCTCTGGTCACGCTCGCCGGCCTGGTGCTGGCGACCGCGCTGGCGCTGCGCATCGCCCGCGGCGTGACGCGGCCGATCCTGCATATCGGCGATGTCGTGGAACGCATCGGCCAGGGCGACCTGGCGGCCCGCGTCCAGCCGGATCCCGCGGAAGTCATGCCGTCGCTCGAGAACGGCATCAACCACATGGCGCAGCGCGTCGGCCTGGCGCAGGAGTACCTGATGCAGCAGATCGCCGCCGCGACGGCCGAGCTGCGCGAGCGCAAGGATGAGGCCGAGCGCGCCAACGCCGCCAAGACGCGCTTCCTGGCCGCCGCCAGCCACGACCTGCGGCAGCCGCTGCATGCGCTGGGCCTGTTCGCCTCGCGCCTGGCGCAGGTGCCGAACACGCCGGAGGCGCAGCCGCTGGTCGCCAACGTGAATGCCTCCGTCGCAGCATTGCAGGATCTGCTCGACACGCTGCTCGACATCTCGCGCCTCGATGCCGGACTGATCGTTCCGAAGCCCCGTGATTTTGCGCTGAACGAGCTATTCGCGCGGCTTCGGCTCGAGTTCGCCGACACTGCGGCGAACCGTGGCCTCGACCTGCGCCTGCGCGGCTGCGACGTCTGGCTGCACACCGATCCGCAACTCCTCCGTCGCATCCTCAACAACTTCGTGGCCAACGCGCTGCGCTATACGAGCCGCGGCGGCGTGCTGCTCGCGTGTCGACAGCGCGCCGGCAAGGTGGTGATCGAGGTGTGGGACACCGGAATCGGCATCGAGGCCCGCCACCTGCAGGACATCTTCAGCGAGTACGTGCAACTGGCCAATCCCGAGCGCAGCCGCGAGAAGGGCCTGGGCTTGGGACTGGCGATCTGCGATCGCCTTTCGCAACTGATGAAGCTGCCGGTCGGGGTGCGCTCGGTGCCGGGGCGCGGTTCGGTGTTCCGCGTCGAGGTTCCGCTCGGTCAGGCGCGAACGATTGAACCCGAGGCGCCCGCGTCCGCGGCGCGGCTCGACGGTACGGTGGTCATCGTCGAGGACGATGCCGACGCCGCCGCCGGTTTGGCGGAACTCTTGCGCAGTTGGGGCTGCCGCGCCATTCAGGCGCCGTCCGCCTTCGAAGCGCTGCAGCGCTGCGAGGACGGGGGTGTCGTGCCGGACATCGCGATCTGCGACTTCCATCTCCCGGGAGACGAGGACGGCATTGCCGCCGGCTTCGCCCTGCGCCGCCGCTTCGGTCCTCTGCCCGTGCTGCTGCTCACGGCGGACGTCAACGACAAGCTGATCGTCGGTGCGGCGCGGCGGAACTTCGCGCTGCTCACCAAGCCGGCGCGGCCGGGCAAGCTGCGCGCGCTGGTGCAGCAGATGCTGGCGCATGCCAAGGCGGCCTGAGGCCGCCCCGGCGCTTAGCCCGCCAGGCCCAGGCGGCGCACGATCTCGGTCGTCAGGCCTGCCTGGTTCAGCGTGTAGAAGTGCAGGCCCGGCGCGCCGCGCGCCAGCAACTGCTCGCAGAGCCCGGTGACGACGTCGAGGCCGAAGGTGCGGATCGAGGCCGCGTCGTCGCCGTAGCTCTCGAACTTGCGCCGCATCCAGCGCGGGATGTCGGCGCCGCAGTTGTCGGCGAAGCGCGCCAGCTTCGAGAACGAGCCGATCGGCATGATTCCCGGCACGATCGGAATCGTCACGCCGAGCGCGCGCGCTTCGGCGACGAAATTGTCGTAGGCGTCCGCGCTGTAGAAGAACTGGGTGATCGAAGAATCGGCGCCGGCATCGACCTTGCGCTTGAAGTTGATCAGGTCTTCTCGCGGCGTCTTGGCCTGCGGATGCCACTCGGGGTAGGCGGCGACCTCGATATGGAACCAGTCGCCGGTCTCCTTGCGGATGAACTCCACGAGCTCGTTGGCATAGCGGAATTCGCCGACGTCGGCCATGCCAGAGGGCAGGTCGCCGCGCAGCGCCACCAGCCGGCGGATGTCGTGCGCGCGGTAGTCGTCGAGAATGGCGCGGACGTTTTCGCGCGTCGAGCCGACGCAGGACAGGTGCGGCGCTGCAACGCGGCCCTCGGCGGCGATTTCCATCACCACGTCGAAGGTGCGGTCGCGCGTCGAGCCGCCGGCGCCGAAGGTGACGGAGAAGAATGCCGGTTCGATGGCGGCGAGCTGGGCGCGCACGGTGCGCAGCTTCTCGAGGCCCTCGGCGGTCTGCGGCGGGAAGAACTCGATGGAGATTTCGGGTCGGTTCATTTTGAAATTCGGAGGAAGAATTCGCGGTTGCCGTCGCCCCCGGGGATCGGGCTTTCGAACCAGGCGCCTGCCTTGAGCTGCGCCTCGCCGCAGGCCGCACGGATTTTCGCCTCGACCTTGGGGTACACGGCGGCATCGCGGATCACGCCGCCCTTGCCGACCGCCTCGGGGCTGCCCATCTCGAACTGCGGCTTGACCAGCAGCAGCATTTCGCCGTTCGCGGCCAGCAGCGCCGGCAGCTGCGGCAGCACCAGCGTCAGCGAAATGAAGCTGACGTCGGCGACGATGAGGTCGAAGCCGCCATCCGGGAAGTGCTCGCCGAGGTCGTCGCGCTCGAGCGCGCGTGCGTTGATGCCTTCGATGCAGACGACGCGCGGATCGTCGCGCAGCTTGGGGCGCAACTGCGCCTGGCCGACATCGACGCCGACGACGCGCGCCGCGCCGGCCTGCAGCAGGCAGTCGGTGAAGCCGCCGGTGCTCTGGCCGACGTCGAGGCAGGTCTTGCCGCGCACGTCGATGTCGCTGTGCGCCAGCGCGCCGGCGAGCTTGAGGCCGCCGCGCGAGACGTAGCGGTCGTCCTCGTCCGCCGTCACCGTCAGCGCGGCATTCTCCGCGAGTTCGTGCGACGGCTTGTCGATGCGTCCGTCCGGACCGCTGACGCGGCCGGAGGCGATCATGCGCTGGGCGACGGTGCGCGAGGGCGCCAGCCCCCGCGCCACCATCAGCGCATCGGCGCGCACCAGGCCGTGGCGGTCGCGCGGCTCCGCCGGCGGACGCGCGGGAGCGATGCCCTCGTAGTGCATCTCGCTCTTGCGCGTGCGGGCGTGGAAGGACCGCATGGCCATGGCTTCAGTACCGGTAGTGCTCGGACTTGTACGGACCGTCCTTGGGCACGCCGATGTAGGCGGCCTGCTGGTCGGTCAGCGTCGACAGCTGAGCGTTGAGCTTCTTCAGCTGCAGGCGCGCGACCTTCTCGTCGAGGTGTTTGGGCAGCGTGTAGACGCCCACCGGGTAATCGGCGTTGCGCGTGAACAGCTCGATCTGGGCGATCGTCTGGTTGGCGAACGACGACGACATCACGTAGCTCGGGTGGCCGGTGGCGCAGCCGAGGTTCACCAGGCGGCCCTTGGCGAGCAGGATGATCCGCTTGCCGTCCGGGAAGATGACGTGGTCGACCTGCGGCTTGATCTCTTCCCACTTGTACTTCTCGATCGAGGCGACGTCGATCTCGTTGTCGAAGTGGCCGATGTTGCAGACGATGGCCTGGTCCTTCATCTTCGCCATGTGGTCGTGCGTGATGACGTGGTAATTGCCGGTGCAGGTGACGAAGATGTCGGCCTTGTCGGCGGCGTATTCCATCGTCACGACGCGGTAGCCTTCCATCGCCGCCTGCAGCGCGCAGATCGGATCGATCTCGGTGACCCAGACTTGGGCGGACAGGGCGCGCATCGCTTGCGCCGAACCCTTGCCGACGTCGCCGTAGCCGGCGATCAGCGCGACCTTGCCGGCGATCATGACGTCGGTGGCGCGCTTGATGCCGTCGACCAGCGATTCGCGGCAGCCGTAAAGGTTGTCGAACTTCGACTTGGTGACCGAGTCGTTGACGTTGATGGCGGGGATCTTCAGGTCGCCGCGCTCGTGCATCTGGTAGAGGCGGTGCACGCCGGTGGTGGTCTCCTCGGTGACGCCCTTGATCTGCGCCAGGCGCGTCGAGTACCAGGTCTTGTCGACAGCGAGCTTGGCCTTGATGGCGGCGAAGAGGATTGTTTCCTCCTCGGAGCCCGGCTTGGCGATGACGGAGATGTCCTTCTCGGCCTTGGCGCCGAGGTGCAGCAGCAGCGTGGCGTCGCCGCCGTCGTCGAGGATCATGTTCGAGTAGCCGTTGTCCGGCCATTCGAAGATGCGGTGGGTGTAATCCCAGTAGTCGACCAGCGTCTCGCCCTTGACGGCGAAGACGGCGACGCCGTCGGCGGCGATCGCCGCGGCGGCATGGTCCTGGGTCGAGAAGATGTTGCACGAGGCCCAGCGGACTTCGGCGCCGAGCGCGGTCAGCGTCTCGATCAGCACGGCGGTCTGGATGGTCATGTGCAGCGAGCCGGTGATGCGTGCGCCCTTGAGCGGCTGGCTCTTGGCGTATTCCTCGCGGATCGCCATCAGGCCGGGCATTTCGGTCTCGGCGATGCGGATTTCCTTGCGGCCCCAGTCGGCCAGCGCCATGTCGGCGACGACGTAGTCGATTGCAGCTTGTTTAGTCACAGCGTTCATTGGAACTCCTTGAACTTGCGACCGGGAGGGAAGGGGTACTGCATGCAGCTCACCCGTGATCCCGAACCCGGCAGGGTTGGTCAGGTGAGCGCGGTTCTGGAATATCCGAGCCTGGGGGAGTCCCTCGCAGCGCTCCTCGGATGGCGGCGGATTATACGCGGGAGCCGGCCCAAAGAAAACGGCCGGCCCGAGGGGCCGGCCGTTGCCGTGTCGGCGGCGGGTGTTACAGCCCGGCGTCGGCGCGCAGCGCGGCCGCCTTGTCGGTCGCTTCCCAGGAAAACTCCGGCTCGTCGCGGCCGAAGTGCCCGTAGGCGGCGGTCTTCTCGTAGATCGGACGCAGCAGGTCAAGCATCTGGACGATGCCTTTCGGACGCAGGTCGAAGTGCTTCTTGACCAGTTCGGCGATGGTGGCGTCGGCGATCTTGCCGGTGCCCTGCGTCGTCACCCAGACCGAAGTCGGCTCGGCGACGCCGATGGCGTAGGAGATCTGCACCAGGCACTTGCTGGCCAGGCCGGCGGCGACGATGTTCTTCGCCACGTAGCGGCCGGCGTAGGCGGCCGAGCGGTCGACCTTCGACGGGTCCTTGCCGGAGAACGCGCCGCCGCCGTGCGGGGCCGCGCCGCCGTAGGTGTCGACGATGATCTTGCGGCCGGTGAGGCCGCAGTCGCCCTGCGGGCCGCCGACGACGAAGCGGCCGGTGGGATTGACGAGGTACTTGACGTTGCCCTTCATCAGTTCCTTGGGCAGCACCGGCTTGATGATCTCCTCGATCACGGCGTCGATCGCGGCCTGCTTCATCTTCGGGCCGTCGGACATCTCGGGCGAATGCTGGGTCGACAGCACGACGGTGTCGATCGCCTCGGCCTTGCCGTCCTTGTTGTAGCGGACCGTGACCTGCGACTTGGCGTCGGGGCGCAGCCACGGCAGGCGGCCGTCGCGGCGCAGCATCGACTGGCGCTCGACCAGGCGGTGCGACAGGTAGATCGGCAGTGGCATCAGCACCGGGGTTTCGTCGCAGGCGTAGCCGAACATCAGGCCCTGGTCGCCGGCGCCCTGGTTGAGGTTGTCGTCGTAGGCCTTGTTAACGCCCTGGGCGATGTCCGGGCTCTGCTTGTCGTAGGCGACGAGCACGGCGCAGCCCTTGTAGTCGATGCCGTATTCGGTGTTGTCGTAGCCGATGCGCTTCAGCACGCTGCGCGCGATCTGGATGTAATCGACGTTGGCGGTGGTGGTGATCTCGCCGGCCAGCACCACGAGGCCGGTGTTGCACAGCGTCTCGGCGGCGACGCGCGAATGCTTGTCCTGCGCCAGGATGGCGTCCAGGATGGCATCGGAAATCTGGTCGGAAACCTTGTCGGGATGGCCTTCGGAAACCGATTCCGACGTGAAGAAGTACTCTTGGGACATGCAACTGCTCCTTGCGACTCCCCATCGTGGCCGGCGCAACCGGCTCCGGGGAGGGAGAGCAGGCGACGCTTTAGCAGTATTTGCGCCGCTCCTGGCGGCTCCGCCCTGCAAGTTGTCCTGATTAACTCGGCGGTAGCGATAATATTAACTTCTTATCGAAGACCCGGTCAAACCGTCCGCACGCATGGGCGCCCTGTTCCGCCTCCTGTCCTTCCTGCCCCTGCCCCTGCTGCACAACCTCGGTGCCTTGCTCGGTTGGGCCGCGTGGCTGCTGTCGCCGACCTATCGCCGCCACCTTCGCGACAACGCGGCGCTCGCCGGTGCCGGTGCCGCCGCTTCGGCGTCGGTCGCCGAGGCCGGCAAGAGCCTGCTCGAACTGCCGAAGATATGGCTGCGGCCGCATGACGAGGTCGTCGAGCGCGTCGTGCGCGTCAGCGGCTGGGAGCTCGTCGAGGAGGCGCGCAAGCTTGGGCGCGGCATACTGTTCCTGACGCCCCACCTCGGCTGTTTCGAGATCACCGCGCAGTACTACGCCAGCGTCGGGCCGATCACCGTGCTTTACCGCCGTCCCAAGCAGGCATGGCTGGCGCCGCTGATCGAGTCCGGCCGCGGCGCCAATCTGCGGCTCGCGCCCGCGGACATGTCCGGCGTGCGCCGCCTGATCAAGGCGCTGCGCGGCGGCGAGGCCGTCGGCATGCTGCCCGACCAGGCGCCCGGCGCCGGCGAGGGCGTGTGGGCGCCTTTCTTCGGCCGCCCCGCCTACACGATGACCCTGGCCGCGCGCCTCGCCGAAACCGGTGCCACCGTCCTGCTCGCGTACGCCGAACGACTGCACTACGGCGCCGGCTACCACCTGAAGCTGTTCCCCCTGTCGCGGCCGCTCGAGGGCGATCTGCCGGCGCGTGTGGCACAGATCAACGCCGAGCTCGAAGTGCTGATCCGCGATTGCCCCGAGCAATACCTCTGGGGATACAACCGATACAAGAAGCCCTCGGGCGCACCGGACCCTGCATGACCAGAATCGCGCTGTTCCTCATGTGGCTCTGCCACTGGCTGCCGCTGTCGGCGCTGGCTGCACTCGGCCGCGCCCTGGGTGGTTTCCTCTATGTGTTCGGCCGCGAACGCCGCCACGTAGCGCTGACGAACTTGCGGCTGTGCTTTCCCGACATGCCCGAGCCCGACCGCGTGGCGCTGGCGAAGCGCCACTTCGCCGCCTTCGGCCGCAGCTTCCTCGAGCGCGGGCTGCTGTGGTGGGCGCCGGCCAAGCGCATCCGCCGTCTTGCCCGCATCGAGGGGCGCGAGCATCTCGATGCCCTGAAAGGCCGCCCCGTCATCCTGCTGGTGCCGCACTTCGTCGGCCTCGACATGGGCTGGACGCGGCTGACGCTCGAACTCGGCATGGTCAGCATCTATGCCAACCAGAAGAACCTGCTGTTCAACTCGGCGCTCTACCAGGGCCGCATGCGCTTCGGCGACTCGCTGCTGCTCTCCCGCCAGGAGGGCACGCGCAAGGCGCTGCGGGCGATGAAGGACGGAAAGCCCTTCTACTACCTGCCTGACATGGATTATGGGCAGCGCGACACGATCTTCGTCCCGTTCTTCGGCTTTCCGGCAGCGACCATCACCGGGCTTTCGCGCCTCGCCCGCATGGGCGAGGCGGCAGTCGTTCCCGTCGTCACGCGCATCGAGGACGGGGGCTACGTCGTGCGCATCGGCGCGCCCTGGCAGGACTACCCAGGCGACAGCATCGAGGCCGACACGCGGCGCATGAACGCCTACATCGAGGCGGAGGTGAAGGCGATGCCGGAGCAGTACTTCTGGCTGCACAAGCGCTTCAAGACACGGCCGCCGGGCGAAAAAGCGGTCTATTGAGCCGCCTATTCGCAGACAGTGCGCCAGCGGCGGGAGTATGATTTTCCAATGCCCAAGAATCCCTCCCCCGACCAGATTCGCGAACTGCTGACCGCAGTCAAGACCATCGCCGTCGTCGGTTACTCGCCGAAGGCCGATCGCCCCAGCCATCGCATCGCCCACGCCCTGAAGGGCTTCGGCTACCGCGTGATCCCGGTACGTCCGCTGCTCGACGAGGCGCTCGGCGAAAAGGGCTACGCCCGCGTGCGCGACCTGCCGGAGCCGCCCGACCTCGTCGACGTCTTTCGCGCGCCCGACGCCGTCGACGAGATCGTCGACGACTGCATCGCGATCGGCGTCAAGCGCCTGTGGCTGCAGGAAGGCGTGGTCAACGAGCCCGCCGCCGAACGCGCCCGTGCTGCCGGCATCACCGTCGTCATGGACCGTTGCATCTGGAAAGACTACAAGGCCCTCGTCTCGTGAAGGTCCGCTTCACCAAGATGCAGGGCCTCGGCAACGACTTCATCGTGCTCGATGCCGTCAATCAGCGCTTCGTGCCGACGGCCGCACAGGCGCGCTTCCTCGCCGATCGCCATTTCGGCGTCGGCTGCGACCAGTTGCTGATCGTCGAAAAGCCGCAGGGCAAGGATGCGGATTTCCGCTACCGGATATTCAACGCCGACGGCGGCGAGGTCGAGCAGTGCGGCAACGGCGCACGCTGCTTCGCGCGCTTCGTCTTCGACCGCGGCCTGACGGGCAAGCGCGAGATCCGCGTCGAGACCGCCGGCGGTCTGATCGCGCCGCGCCTCGAGCCCGACGGGCAGGTGACGGTCGACATGGGCGTGCCGCGCTTCACGCCGGCTGAGGTGCCTTTCGTCGGCGACGCCGACGCGCCGGTTCACCAGCTCGAGATCGCCGGCCGCTTCGTCGACATCGGCGTCGTTTCGATGGGCAATCCGCACGCGGTGCAGGTCGTCGACGACGTCGACGCCGCGCCGGTCGCCGCCGACGGCCCGCGCATCGAATCGCATCCGCGCTTCCCGCGGCGCGTCAACGCCGGCTTCATGCAGGTCGTCGACCGCCACGCGATCCGCCTGCGCGTCCATGAGCGCGGTGCCGGCGAGACGCTCGCCTGCGGCACCGGCGCCTGTGCCGCCGCCGTCACGGGCATCCGCCAGGGACTGCTCGATTCGCCCGTGCAGGTGCAGATGCGCGGCGGCAGCCTCGTCGTCGCCTGGGATGGCGGCGGTACGCCGGTGCGCATGACCGGTCCCGCCGTCACGGTGTTCGAGGGCGAGATAGAGATTCCGGAAAACCTCAGTTGAAAGAAGACATGGACGCAAACGAGATCGCCCGCTACCTGCAGGGCCACCCCGAGTTCTTCGAGCACTATGCCGAGCTGCTGACGCAACTGACGATCCCGAACCCGCACGACGGCCGTGCCGTCTCGATCACGGAGCGCCAGATGGGCGCGCTGCGCGAGAAGGTCAAGCAGCTCGAGGGCAAGCTCGCCGAGCTGCTGCGTTTTGGCGAGGAGAACGACGCCATCTCCGCCAAGCTGCACAAGCTGTCCGTCGCGCTCGTCGCCGCGCGCGACAAGCAGGCGGTCATGAGCGCATTGCAGGACCATCTCGGCGGCTCGTTCGCCGTGCCGCACGTCGCCCTGCGTCTCTGGGGTGCGGCAGGCAGCGGCGAGGGACCGGAATTCGCGCCCGTCAGCGACGAGGCGCGCCAGTTCGCCGAGACGCTGACGCACCCCTACTGCGGCCCCGGCGGCGGTCCCGACGTCATCGGCTGGTTCGGCGAAGCCGGCAGCCATGTGCGTTCACTGGCCTTCCTGGCACTGCGCGAGGGCGGCGCCACCTTTGGCATGCTCGTCATGGGCAGCGAGGAACAGCAGCGCTTCTATCCCGCCATGGGCACGCTCTACCTTGAGCAGATCGGCGACCTCGCCGCCGCCGCGCTCGTGCGCACGCGCGAGAATCCGGCGTAAATCGCCGGATTCTCGCGCTTAGCGCGTGTGAAGGCCCGCCCCCTCCCATCCTCCCCCTCGCGGGGGAGGCAAACGATTGCTCGCTTCGCTCGAAATCGATGTCTGCCATAGCGCACGCATCGGTCGAGCAGTTCCTCGCCGAGCTGGCGCATCAGCGCCGCGCCAGCCCCCACACGCTGACCGCCTATCGGCGCGACCTCGAGACGCTGCTGGCGGCGACGGGCGACGCCGACGCGAAATCCCTGCAGCCGTTCCAGTTGCGCCGCCAGTTGATGCAACTGCATGCGCGCGGCCTCGCGCCGCGCTCGCTGGCGCGCCTGCTCTCGGCGTGGCGTGCGTGGTACCGCTGGCTCGCGCGCCGCGGCGAAGTGGAGCGCAATCCGTGCGACGGCCTGCGCGCGCCCAAGCAGCCGAAGGCGCTGCCGAAGGCGCTCTCGGTCGGACAGACGATGGCCCTGCTCGACGCCCCGGCGGAGACGATCTTCGAGACCCGCGACCTAGCGATGTTCGAGTTGTTCTACTCGTCGGGCCTGCGCCTCTCCGAACTCGCCGGCCTCGACCTCGGCGGTGGCCTCGACCTGCAGGCCGGCGAAGTGACCGTCACCGGCAAGCGCGGCAAGACGCGCATCGTGCCCGTCGGCGCCAAGGGCAGCGAGGCGCTGCGGCGATGGCTCGACGAGCGCGCGGCGTTGGCGAAGCCGGAAGAACCCGCGCTGTTCGTCAACCACCGCGGCGGCCGCCTCGGCACGCGCTCCATCGCGCGCCGCCTCGACCGGTGGGCGAAGCGGCAGGGCGCCGACGTCCATGTCCATCCGCACATGCTGCGCCATTCGTTCGCCTCACACGTGCTGCAATCGAGCGGCGACCTGCGCGCCGTGCAGGAGATGCTCGGCCACGCCAACATCGGCACGACGCAGATCTATACCCACCTGGACTTCCAACACCTCGCCAAGGTATACGACGCCGCGCACCCGCGAGCGCGGAAGAAGTAGACCGCCCTAGACGATGATGGCGGAGTCGCTGTCGTCGCAGAAACGGAAGCAGTTCTTGCCGGCGCGCTTCGCGCGGTACATTGCTGCGTCGGCGCGCTGGAGCAGCGTCTCCGCGTCGATGCCGTCGTGGGGGAACAGCGCAATGCCGATGCTCGCGCCGACGGCGAGCGTGGCGCCGGCGTGCTCGAAGGGCAGGCAAAGCGAATTCAGCAGCTTCTCCGCGAGCATGGCCGCGTCCGGTCGGCTCGGCGCGTCGCGCAGGAAGACGGCGAACTCGTCGCCGCCGAGGCGGGCAACGACGTCGCTCTGGCGAAGCGTGTGCCGCAGCCGCACGGCGACCTCGCGCAGCAATTCGTCGCCGACGTCGTGCCCCTTGTCGTCATTGACGGCCTTGAAGCCGTCGAGATCTAGGTACATCAGCGTCATGCCGCGCTCCGCCGGCCGGTCATGCAGTTCGGCGCGCAGCAGTTCCATGAACGACGAACGGTTGTAGAGCCCCGTCAGGTCGTCGAAGTGGGCGAGGCTCTTCAGTCGCGTCTCCACGTCGCGCTGGCGCGTCACGTCCCAGCCGACGCCCACCAGGTGCGTGACCACGCCGTTCCCGTCGAACAGCGGCATCGACGACCAGAACACCCGGCGCCGGCTGCCGTCCTTGCAGATCACCCAGTTCTCGACGTCCGACGGCAGGCCCTGGTCGAAGACCTGCGTCATCGACGCGGCCACGACCTCCATCTCCTCGTCCGGTAGCGTGCGGAACTGCGCCAGCGAGCGGCCGACGAGTTCGTCGACCCCGTAGCCGAGCATCACTTCGGCGGCGTATTCGTTGCAGTACACGAGTTCGTAGGCGCGGTTGATGACCACGACGGCCGCATTGCACGCGTTGAGCAGGCGCCAGAAGAAATTCGAGTTCCACTCGGGATGGTGTACGTCGAACCGGGGTTTCTGCCTGACGGCGGCCGATTGCCTGTCGTGTTCGTGGTGCGTCATGTTGCATCCTCCGTCGGGAACAGCGGGGCCGGGCTGCCGTCGATGACGCCGGATTATATGACCACGCCGGCGACCTTGGTTTTTGCTCCCCGGGGGTATAAGGTTGCAAGCACAAGGTCCGGAGAGTCGCGACATGAAGCTGCCGCAAGCGGGTGATTTCTGGGGCGGTCTGGCGGCCATGCTGGTCGCGCTGCCTTCGGCGATCGCCTTCGGCGTGACGATCTACCTGCCGCTCGGCGCCTCCTACGCGGCGCAGGGCGCGCTGGCCGGCATCCTCGGCGCCACGGCGCTCGGCCTGCTGGCGCCGGCGCTCGGCGGCACCAGCCGCCTCATTACGGCGCCGTGCGCGCCGGCCGCCGCCGTGCTGGCAGCCTTCGGGCTCGAATTCATGCAGCGCGGCGGCGATGCCGGCACGGCCTTGCTGATGCTCGCGCTGCTCGGCCTCGCCGCCGGGCTGCTGCAGATCCTGTTCGGTGCCGCCCGGCTCGGCAAGCTGATCGAGTACATGCCCTACCCGGTGGTCAGCGGCTATCTCTCCGGGGTCGGGCTGTACATCATCGCCGGCCAGGTGCCGAAGCTGCTCGGCGTGCCGAAGGGCATGCACTTCTGGGAGTCGCTCGGCGCGCCGCAGGCATGGCAGTGGCAGGGCATCGTCGTCGGCCTCGCCACCGTCGCCGTGATGCTCGGGGCGTCGCGTCTCACCAAGCTGGTGCCGGCGGCGATTCTCGGCCTGCTGGCCGGCGTCGCCACCTACTTTGCGCTCGCCCGCTTCGATCCGCGCCTGATGACGCTGGCCGGCAACGCCTTCGTCATCGGGCCGCTCGGCGACGGCGGCGGCAGCTTCGCCGAGGCGCTGGCCGCGCGCTGGGATGCGATGGGCGGCATCGGCATCGACACGCTGCGCCTGATCGCGGTGCCGGCGCTGACGCTCGCGGTGCTGCTGTCGATCGATACCCTGAAGACCTGTGTCGTGCTCGATGCGCTGACGCGCTCGCGCCACGACTCCAACCGCGAGCTGCTCGGCCAGGGCGTCGGCAACGTCGCCTCGGCGGTCGTCGGCGGCATTCCCGGCGCCGGCACCATGGGCGCGACGCTGGTCAACATCTCCAGCGGCGCGGAGAGCCGGTTCTCGGGCGTCATCGAGGGCGTGCTGTCGCTGGCGGCCCTGCTCGCGCTCGGCGCCCTGATCGCCTGGGTGCCGGTGGCGGCGCTGGCCGGCATCCTCATCGTCGTCGGCGTGCGCATGATCGACCGGCACAGCTTCCATCTGCTGCGCCAGCGTTCGACGGTGCTCGACTTCGTCGTCATCTTCGCCGTTGTAGTAACGGCGCTGACGGTGAGCCTGATAGCGGCGTCGGGCATCGGCGTCGTGCTCGCCGTGCTGCTGTTCGTGCGCGAGCAGATCGGCGGCTCAATCGTGCGGCGCAAGCTCAGCGGCAACGAGACCTTCTCGAAGCGCATCCGTACCGGCGACGAGATGGAAATCCTCGTCGCCCACGGCGGCCGCAGTGTCGTCGTCGAACTGCAGGGCAGCATCTTCTTCGGCACCGCGGCGCAGCTCTACCGGGCGCTCGAACCGGAGCTCAAGACGCGCGACTACGTGATCCTCGACCTGCGCCGCGTGCAGACCGTCGACGTCACCGCGGCGCACATGCTCGACCAGATCAAGGACATGCTCGCCGAGCGCAACGGCTTCCTGATCCTCAGCCAGCTGCCGCAAAACCTGCCTTCGGGGCGTGACATGGAACAGTACTTCGATCAGGTCGGGCTGGTGCGGCCGCAGAGCCCGGTGCGCGTCTTCGCCACGCTCGACGAGGCGCTCGAATGGGTCGAGGATCGCATCGTCGGCGAGTCGCTGTGCAGCGTCGGCGACGAGGCGCCGCTGGCACTGCGGGAGAGCGAGTTGTTCCGCGGCCGCAAGGCGCAGACGCTGGCGGTGCTGGAACAGCACATGCAGCAACGCTCGTGCAAGGCCGGCGAAAAGATCTTCGCGCGCGGCGACCACGGCGACGAGCTGTTCCTGATCCGCCGCGGCGCCGTGCGCATCATGCTGCCGATCTCGGCGCGGCAGAGCCATCACCTCGGTACTTTCGGCCGCGGTTCCTTCTTCGGCGAAATGGCCTTCCTCGACGGCGAACCGCGCTCCGCCGACGCCGTCGCCTTCGTCGACACGGAACTCTTCGTCCTCTCGCGCAAGGACTTCGATGCCATGGCCGAGGAGCACAAGAAGCTCGCGGTCGGCGTCATGGAGGCGATCGCCAGCGTGCTCTCGAGCCGGCTGCGCTACACCAACGCCGAGCTGCGCGCGCTGGAAGCCTGAAGCCCACGCTCACTTGCCAGCGGCGCGCGCAGCCGTCATGATGCGCGCCTTCTGGATTTCGGCATTGGTCCGATGGCACAACTGATACTCGCTCCCGGCCGGGAAAAATCGCTGCTGCGGCGCCATCCGTGGATCTTCGAGGGTTCGGTCGAGCGGCTCGAGGGCCGGGCGCGGGCCGGCGATACCGTCGAGGTCGTCGTCGGCACCGGCAGGTATGCCGGCAAGGTGCTGGCGAAGGCCGCCTGGAGTCCTTCGTCGCAGATCCGCGCGCGCGTCTGGAGTTTCGACGAGGAGCCGATCGACGACGCCTTCTTCAAGCGCCGCGTCGCTGCCGCCGCCGCCCGTCGTGCCGCCTTGCCGGAACTCGCCGGGCAGGAAGGCGTGCGGCTGATCCACGCTGAATCCGACGGTCTGCCCGGCGTCATCGCCGATCGCTACGGCGACACGGTCGTCGTGCAGCTGACCAGCGCCGGCGCCGACAAATGGCGCAACGCGATCGCCGGCGCGCTCCAGAAGGCGACGGGCTGCGCCCGCATCTACGAACGCTCGGATTCAGACGTACGCGGCCTCGAAGGCCTCGAGCCGGTGGTCGGCTGGCTACACGGGCAAGCGCCGGAGGGCGGCATCGCCATCGCCGAGCACGGCGTGCGCATGGGCGTCGACATCGTCGGCGGCCACAAGACCGGCTTCTACCTCGACCAGCGCGAGAACCGGCGGCTGCTGGCGGAACTCGCGAAGGGCCGGCGCGTGCTCAACTGCTTCTGCTACACCGGCGGCTTTTCGCTGCAGGCGCTGGCCGGCGGCGCGAGCGAAGTCGTTTCCATCGACAGCTCCGAGCCGGCGCTGGCGACGGCGCGCGCCAACCTCGCACTGAACCCGCAGCTCGACGCCGCGCGTGCGGAGTGGCGCGGCGCCAACGTCTTCGAGGAATTGCGCCGCCTGCACGAGGCAAACGAACGCTTCGACCTGATCATCCTCGATCCGCCGAAGTTCGCGCCGTCGGCCAGCCACGTCGAGCGCGCTTCGCGGGCGTACAAGGACATCAACCTGCGGGGATTCCGGCTGCTGAATCCCGGCGGCCTGCTGATGACCTACTCGTGCTCCGGAGGCATCGGCATCGACCTGTTCCAGAACATCGTCGCCGGCGCGGCGCTGGATGCCGGCCGCGACGCGCGCATCGTGCGTCGCCTGCAGGGCGCCGCCGATCATCCGGTGGCGCTGGTTTTCCCCGAAGGGGAGTACCTGAAGGGCTTGCTGGTGCAAGCTTGACCCGTCGCGGGATCCGCCGCAGCCCCATTGCGCGCGATTAACGCAACAAAGTTGCATCGGCAATCCTGTTGTGTTCCAATCCGGCCATGAAGTCCGCCACCCCGCTTGCCGCCATCCAGTCCGCCCTGCGCGCCGCCGGTGCGCGGGTAACGCCGGCGCGAGTGCGCGTGCTCGGTACCCTGCGGGCGGCGCATGGTCCGCTCAGCCACGCCGACATCGAGGGAGCCCTGGCCCAGGAGGCGCCGCCCGGCATCGACCGCGTCACGCTCTACCGGGTGCTCGACTGGCTTTGTGCGGCCGGCCTGGCACACAAGGCTGCGGACGCGCGCGGCGTTTTTCGCTTCTCGGCGGCGGAGCCGGATGTCCGGCACGACGGGCACGTGCATTTTCGTTGTACCGGCTGTGGCGGGGTCTTCTGCCTGAAGGCGCCGCCGCCGCCGCCGCCGGTGCTGCCGCGCGGGTTTCGCCTCGAAGGCGTTGCGCTCGACATCCGCGGCGAGTGCTCGCGCTGCGCACGCGCCCACGCATGAGTCCGTTCGCCCAAGTCCTGCTCGCCAGCGTTCTCGCCGGCTTCGCGAGCATGGGCATCGCCTTCTCCGCCACCAGTCGGCTCAGTCAGACATGGCTGACGCGCATGGTCAGCTTCGCCGCCGGACTGATGCTGGCGCTGGCCTTGCTGGACCTGCTGCCCGAAGCGCTCGAAGCCGGCCTCGACCCCGACGAGATGTTCGGAATCCTGCTGGCCGCACTGATGGTGCTGTTCGCCGTCGACTTCAACCTGCATTCCGGCTGCCGCCACAGCGCCGAGGGCGTTTGCGCGCACGACCTGGCACGGCCGGTGCCGATGGTCCTGGTCGGCGGCGCACTGCATGTGTTTACCGATGGCCTGATGCTCGGCGCCGCCTTCCTCGTCGACCCGGCGCTGGCCTGGGCGATGACCGCTGCCGTGCTCGCCCACGAGGTGCCGCGCGAGGCGGGCGATTTCGCGCTGCTCCTGACCGCCAAGTGGGGCCGCCGGCGCGCGCTGGCATGGAATGCCGCCACTCGCCTGGCTTGCGTGGTCGGCGCGGTGGCCGGGTTCGCGGCGCTGTCGGGCGCGCGCGAATGGATTCCCTACATCCTGACCATTGCCGCAGCGAATTTCATTTACATCGCCCTCACCGGAATCCTTCCCTGGCTGCGCCATGAGCGCGGCGCTTTCGCCTGGCAGGGCGGCTTCATGGCGGCCGGCGTCCTGCTGGTGCCGCTGAGCATGAGGTTTCTGCATTGAAGCGCCCGGCAGCCGACCCCTCGGCGTTGCCGGGCGGATGCTCCAATAGATTTTCCATGCGCCGCTCACCCTTCCATCCGCTGATCGCCATCCTTTGCGCCCTGTTCCTCCTTGGCGCGCAGCAGGCCGCGTACGCGCACTTCGTGGGCCATCTCGGCATCGCCGCGGAGATAGAGGCGAAGGACGGCGGCGACAGCGAGCACGGCACGGCGACGACGCTTTCCCATGTCTGCACGACCTGCGCTGCCTTCACCGCGCTCGATGCGCCGCTGCGGCCGACGCCGCCGGGTTTTCTCGCCGCACCCGCCGTCTCCGTGGCCTACGGCCAAGCTGCCGTACGCCGATGGACAGCGACGGCAGCGCCGCCCTACGGCGCACGCGCCCCGCCCGCCATTCTCTGAAGCCCTCACCGTGCCTCGCCGTGCGCCACTTGCGCACGGCCGTTCACTTTGCTTCGGAGAATCCCATGAAGGCTCGCAGTATCCCCATGCTGGCGGCCATGCTCGCCACGCCGGCCGCCGCCGCCGATGCCGACCTGCAAGCGCTGCGCGACGAAGTCGCGCGCATGCGCGCCACGTACGAAAGCCGCATCGACGCACTCGAAAAGCGTCTGGCGCAGGCCGAGGCGACCGTTGCCACGCCACCGTCCGCCGCTGCTGCGCCGCCGCCGGCCGCGGCGAAGGCCAGCGATTTCAACCCGGCCATCTCGCTGGTGCTCGCGGGCACCTACACGCGCCTGTCGCAAGACCCGGCCAGCTATCAGGAAACGCCCGATTTGCGCAACCACCGCATCCACGGTTTCGTCTCGTCGCTGGGCGAGACCGCGCCGCCGCGCCGCGGCTTCGGCCTCGGCGAGTCGGAACTGACGCTTTCGGCCAACATCGATCCGAGCTGGCGCGGCCAGATCACTGCCGCGTTGCCTCCCGAAGGCGGCGGCGCCGAAGTCGAGGAGGCGTTCATCCAGTCGCTCGCGCTGGGCAACGGCCTCACCGTCAAGGCCGGCCGCTTCCTTTCCGGCATCGGTTACATGAACGAGCAGCACGCCCACGTCTGGGACTTCGCCGACGCCTCCCTGGCCTACAAGGCGTTTTTCGGCAACCAACTGCGCAACGACGGCGTGCAGTTGAAGTGGCTGGCGCCGACGGACCTGTTCGTCGAAGTGGGTGCCGAAGTGGCGGGCGGCGGGGCATTTCCCTCGTCCGACCGCAACAAGAACGGCTCGACGCTGGGCGCGCTGTTCGCCCATGCCGGCGGCGACGTCGGCATTTCGCACAACTGGCGCGCCGGACTTTCGGCGCTGGCGACGAGCCCGCGCGCGCGTGGCTACAACGACCTCGACAGCACCGGCACCGCGGTGGAGAACCGCTTCTCCGGCAGCAGCCGTACGCTGGTCGCCGACATGGTCTGGAAGTGGGCGCCGGGAGGCGATGCCCGGGAGCGCAGTCTGACCTTGCAGGGCGAGGTTTTCCGCCGCCGCGAGAAGGGCGACCTGACCTACAACGCGGGCGACGCCACCGGCGCTTTCGCCGGCTCGCAGACCGGCAGCTACGCCGCCACGCAGTCGGGCTGGTACGCCCAGGGCGTCTACAAGTTCCGTCCCAACTGGCGCGTCGGCTATCGCTACGACCGGCTCGACTCGGGCGACGCCGCCATCGGCCTGGTCGACAGCGGTGCGCTCGCCGCCGCCGACTTCCCCCTGCTGGCCGCCTACAAGCCGAAGCGCCACAGCGTGATGGTCGATTACCAGACTTCGGAGTTCGCGCGCTTCCGGGTGCAGTTCGCCCGCGACGATTCGCGCTACGACGTCGCCAACAGCCGCCCGATCCACGACAACCAGATCTGGCTGCAATACGTCGTCAACCTGGGTGCCCACGGCGCCCACAAGTTCTGAGGAAGCGCCATGCTGCGTAATCTGTTGATGCTCGCCCTTGCCCTGGGCGTGCTGCCGGCGCAGGCCGCCCTGAGCGTCTTCGCCAGCGTGCCCGAATGGGCGGCGCTGGCGCAGGAAATCGGCGGCGACAAGGTCAAGGTGTTCGCCGCCACGCACGGCCTGCAGGACCCGCACCGCATCGACGCCAAGCCGTCCCTGATCGCCCGCGCCCGCAGCGCCGATCTGGTCGTCGCCACCGGCGCCGACCTCGAGGCCGGCTGGCTGCCGCTGGTGCTGCGCGAATCCGGCAACGCCGCCGTGCAGCCGGGTACGCCCGGCTACTTCGAGGCGGCAGGCTTCGTGCGCATGCTCGAAGTGCCGACCCGCGTCGACCGCGCCGACGGCGACGTGCATGCCGCCGGCAATCCCCACATCCAGACCGACCCGCGCAACTTCCTCAAGGTCGGCGCGGCGCTGGCCGAGCGCATGGCGACGCTCGACGCGGCCAATGCGGCGGCCTACCAGGCCGGCTACGCGCGCTTCACCGACAAGTGGCGCGCGCAACTGGCGCGCTGGGAAAGCGCGGCGGCCCAACTGCGCGGCGTGCCGGTCGTCGTCCAGCACAAGTCCTTCGCCTACCTGTTCGACTGGCTCGGCCTGCGCGAGGTGGCGACGCTGGAACCGAAACCCGGCATCGAGGTCTCCGCCGCGCACGTCGCCCGTGTCATTGCCCAGACGGCGACGGCCAAGCCGCGCATGGTGCTGAGCGCCGCTTACGATTCGCCGCGCGCCGCCGCCGGCTTTGCGCAGCAGACGGGCGTGCCGCTGGTCGTGCTGCCCTTCACCATCGGCGGCAACGAGCAGTCGCGCGACCTGACGGGCCTTTTCGACGACACCGTGGGGCGGCTGGTACAGGCCATCAAGTGATGGAAACCGATTGGGGCCTGCTCGCCGCACCCTTCGCCGCCGGCCTGCTGGTGCTGGCGACGCACGTGCCGCTGGGCATCGAGGTGCTGCGCCGGGGCATCATTTTCATCGACCTCGCCATCGCCCAGGTGGCGGCGCTCGGCGTCATCGCCGCGCAACTGCTGATTCACGATGCGGCGGACGGCGGCCTCGGCGTGCAGGCCGCCGCCGCCGCCGCGGCGCTGGCTGCCGCCATGCTGCTGACCTGGACGGAAAAGCGATGGCCGGACATCCAGGAGGCGCTGATCGGGCTGCTGTTCGTCATGGCGGCCTCGGCGGGCATCCTGTTGCTGGCGAACAGCCCGCATGGCGGCGAGCACCTGAAGGACCTGCTGGCCGGACACCTCTGGGTCGGCTGGCAGTCCCTGCTGCCGGCTGCCGGGCTGTCGGCGCTGCTGCTGGCGCTGTGGTTCGGCCTGCGGGCGCGGCTCGGCACCACCGGCTTCTACCTGCTGTTCGCGCTGGCGGTGACGGCTTCGGTGCAACTCGTCGGCATCTACCTGGTGTTCGCCAGTCTGATCGCGCCGGCATTGGCGACGCGTGCCTGCGCCCGCCGGCGGCTGGCGGCGGCCTACCTCATGGGCGCCCTCGGCTATGCCGCCGGCTTGCTGTGCTCGGCATGGTTCGACCTGCCTGCCGGCGCGGCGATCGTCTGCTGCCTGGGGACGCTTGCAGTCGCCGCGCTGACGGCGCGTCCGGCGACGATGCGGTAAGCTTCGCGCAGTCGAAGAACGGAGAGATTCATGGAGCAGTACCACGGCACGACCATCCTCTCGGTGCGGCGCGGCAACCGCGTGGCGCTCGGCGGCGACGGCCAGGTGACGCTGGGCAACATCGTCATCAAGGCGACGGCGAAGAAGGTTCGCCGCCTCTACAACGACCGCATCCTTGCCGGCTTCGCCGGCGGCACGGCCGACGCCTTCACGTTGTTCGAGCGCTTCGAGGCCAAGCTCGACAAGCATCAGGGCAATCTCCTGCGCTCGGCCGTCGAACTGGCGAAGGACTGGCGCACCGACCGCATGCTGCGCCGGCTCGAGGCGATGCTCTCGGTCGCCGACCGCGAGCATTCGCTGGTGATCACCGGCAACGGCGACGTGCTCGAGCCGGAGTACGGCATCGTCGCCATCGGCAGCGGCGGCGCCTACGCGCAGTCAGCCGCGCGGGCGCTGCTGGAGAACACGGACCTCGAACCGGCGGCAATCGTCGGCAAGTCGCTGGCGATCGCCGGCGACCTCTGCATCTACACCAACCAGAGCCACCTCATCGAGACGCTGGACTGAGGTCTTTTCGCTCTGGTCTGCGCCTGCGCTTCGGCGTCGGCGCGGCGAGTTCGACGACGAGCGCTTCGCCGTCGGGCAGGGCCAGCGCCAGCACTTCGCCGTGTTCCGTCTCAAGGCGATAGACCGTCGTTGCGCCGACCGCGCTCGAGTCGATCGCGCGCGCGATGTCCAGCAGGTCGGCCAGCGCGCGCCGGTCGAGGGGCCGCCAGGCAAGCTTGCTCACGCCGACGCCTCGCGCCGCAGGCGCTCTTCGAAATCCTCGACCGAGAGCGGGCGGCCGAAGAAGAACCCCTGTACCTGGCCGCAGCCGAGCCGCTCGAGCACGAGCACCTGCGACTCCAGTTCGACGCCCTCGGCGACGACGCGCAAGCCGAGGCTGCGCGCCAGCGCGACGACGGCGGCGGCGATGGCGGCGTCGTCGGGGTCATGGTGCAGGTCGCGCACGAAGGAGCGATCGATCTTGACCTCGTCGATCGGAAAGCGCCGCAGGTAGGAAAGGCTCGAATAGCCGGTGCCGAAATCGTCGAGCGACAGTGCGATGCCGAGCTGCTTGAGCGCATGCATGACCGAGAGCGCGCGCTCGGCGTCCTGCATGACCATGCTCTCGGTGAGCTCGAAGATGAAGGCGTCGGCGGCCGCGCCGGTCTCGTGCAGCGCGCCCTCGACGATCTCGGGGAGGTTCTCGAGGCGGAACTGGCGTGCCGACAGGTTGATCGCCAGCTTGATCGGCGGCAGGCCGGCCGCCTGCCAGGCCGCCTGCTGGCGGAACGCCTCGCGCATGACCCAGGCGCCGAGCGGGACGACGAGGCCGGTGTCCTCGGCGAGCGGAATGAACTCGTTCGGATGCACGAGGCCGATCTGCGGATGCTGCCAGCGCACCAGCGCTTCGGCGCCGACGATGCGCCGCGTCGCCAGGTCCACCTTGGGCTGGTAGTGGAGCAGCAGCTCCTTGCGGTCGATGGCGCGGCGCAGGGCGCCCTCCATGTCGACACGCTCGATGGCCATGGTCGCCATCTCGGGCGAGAACAGGCGCACGCTGTTGCGGCCGTGCTCCTTGACGCGGTACATCGCCATGTCGGCGTTGCGCAGCAGGGTCTCGCCGTGCTCGCCGTCGCGCGGGTAGATCGAGATGCCGATGCTGGCGCCGACGTAGGCCTCGCGCTCGCCGATCGCGATCGGCTGCGCCAGCGACTCGGTGATCTTGGCGGCGATGCCCTCGACGTCCTCGGGTTGGACGAGGTCGACCAGCACGATGACGAACTCGTCGCCGCCGAGGCGGGC
>Ga0075012_10000885_pt1 | contig 31428 bp, 30 predicted proteins | sample All_14_2_FD_71474 | JGI IMG/M metagenome (GOLD analysis project Ga0075012, IMG submission 71474) | Freshwater microbial communities in response to fracking from Pennsylvania, USA - Allegheny Zone_MetaG_DW_15 | ecosystem: Environmental > Aquatic > Deep subsurface > Groundwater > Drilled...
GTGGTGGTGTTGGAGATCTCGTAGTTGGTGGTCTCGGTATTGGCCGTATCGCTGGACCCGACCGGGGTCGTGGTCGGGGCCGGGCCGCCGGGAATGTTGGCGGTCGCCGTCGCGGCCCCGTCCGCCTGACCGGTGGTGTCGGTGGACTGGGTGCCGTTGGACGAGGTCGAGCGCACCACCTGGCCATCGGGATCGTATTTCTGTTCCTGGATCGTCGCGCGGCTGGTGTCGATGTCGGCGGTCACCTGAACCCGGGCCGCCCCGGCACCGACGACGCCCTCGACGATATCCAGGATGCGGGCCTGGAGCTGGGCCTCTGTATTGGCCTTGGCATCGGCCGCCGAAGTGGCCGAGAAGCCGCCGTCCGCCGAACCGGCGGCCAGGGTGCGGTTGGCCGTATCGGTCACGGTGACGCGTTCCGGCTTCAGGCCCGGCACCGACGAGGCAACAACGTTGCGGATCGCCTGGATCTGGTCGTCGGTCAGGGCCCGACCGCCGACGCCGACCGTGACGGCCGCGGTCGGCTCGGCGGTGTCGGAGGCGAACATCTCGCGACGCGGCAGGGCGATCATCACCTTGGCCGAGGAAATGCCCCGGAAGGACAGGATGTTGCGGGCCAGCTCGCCCTCAAGCGCGCGCTTTTCGTTGAGATTCTGCTGGAACTCGGTCTGGCCCAGCACCGACTGGCTATCGAACAGTTCGTAGCCGACCGAGCCCGAGGTCACGAGGCCCTTGGAGGCCACCATCATGCGGGCCGTGCCGACATCGTCGCGGTTGACCAGGATGGTCGAGCCGTCGCCCTGGGTCTTGTACTTGATGCCCGCCTGTTCGAGCGAGGCGGTGATGTCGCCGGCCTCCTTAAGATCAAGATTGGAATACAGCAGGGCATCCGGCGCCTGGCCGACCCGCAGCATCAGCGCGACAAGCACTGCGGCCACGCCCGCGCCGACGCCGAGGACCATAGCCAGACGGCCGATCCCGAATCTCTGCAACGCCGCTGTAAAGCCGCCCACGCATCCCGCCCAAAACTCAGAGCGGGGTCCAGACACACCCGCTAGGCAGAAACTGCCGCCTTGCTGGTAAATGCGGCGTTAAGGCGGGTTAATTCTCGAGATTTTGCAGAACGGGCGTGGCCCCCGAGGGCAAGGGCGCATCGCGATCGGCCAGCCACGCCGCCACATCGCGATAGACAACCTCAGCATCCAGGTCCCGGTTCAGCAGGTGCCAGCCCCGGGGATACCAGGCCGTGCGCAGGTTGGGCGCTTCGCCCGCGCGGCGCAGGGCACGCCGCATCGGGCCGGGCTCGACGACCTGATCGTTCGCTCCGTACATCAGCAGGGTCGGGACGCGGGTACGGCCCAGGCTGTTGGACGCCGTCTCCATCAAATCGACCAGACCCGACAGGGTGTCGAACCGGGTCGACAGGATGCTGTCGGGATCGCGACCGTTGCGAACCAGTTCCAGCAGGTTGCTGGAGGCCAGGATATGCCGGGCGATGAAATCGGGGGGCTGTACCGAAAGATCGCCCAGGGCCCGGGCCGCCACCCACAGGCTGGCACGGTTCAGCGGGGTCTGGCTCGACCAGCCCCAGACCCCCGGTGCCAGCAGCACGACCCGGTCGGCGTCGGGCGGCGTGTCCGAAGCAAAGGCGGCGGCCGCTACCGACCCGCCCATGCTTTCGCCGACCACCGCCAGGGTCGCATGGGGCCGACGCGCCCGGACCAGGGCGACGACCGTGCGCAGGTCCCGGGTCATCGTCGCCTCCCCGGCCCAGAGACCCCGCCCCGGTGCCTGGCCAAAGCCGCGCTGGTCGAAGCTCCAGGTCTCGATGCCGTGCTCGGCCCACCAGGGACCGGCCAGCCGGAACGAGGCATTGTGGTCGTTCATGCCATGCAGGGCCACGATGACGACGTCGGCCTGGCCCTCTGCGGGGGTCCAGCGCAGGAACGGCAGGCGCGCGCCGTCCTGGACAACGAAGGTACCGGGCACCCCCGATCGCGGTGGATCCAATATGACGGGGCCAGCAAAGGCGGGCGGCGGTATCAGGGGCGGCAGGACATGGGGCGTGGCGCAGGAGGCGAGCGCGAGAGCGCCCAGGCCGAGGGCCGCGAACAATCCGGCAAGTCGCACAATCATGGTCCCGGAATACTCCCCACCCGACGGCCCGAGCAATCGGGCGCAGGTGCCGGGCCCGCTTTCAGGGCCTTATGTGTCACCAGTTCTGCATGATATCGGCCAATGCCGCATAATAACCAGAAGAGTTGTATTCGCTGTTTTCAGGCTCGATCAGAAACTTGTTGTGGTCGCTGAAACCGCGCATTCGATCCGGTGTCAGCGAAATGAAATACGGCGATATGAATCGCGCACCGGACATCCGGTGTGTCTTGATCATTTCAACATAGTCGGCGTGTTCGAGATGAGAGATGGGGTGCATTTCCGAAACCCCGTATTCAGACCAGTTCTTGCTCGCCTTGTAGTTCAGAAATGCTGTCCCGTAAGCGGCTCCGCCATAGAGGGTCACGCCGGGATGATAGGCCGGATTGGCGTCCAGGGACGTGTCCACAGCCATGAAATCAGCATTCCAGGATCCGCTGAGCCCCGGCAAAATCTGGTGACAGAACAACAGGTCCTGATCTACGCCAGCATCCCGCAATACCTTGCCGAAATACTCAATATAGCGAACAACCTGAAGATTTCTGAATTCCAGCCAATAGGTCGAGAGGGGATTGTAGAACAGCGCACGATAGTGCGCCGGACTGTCCATGTGACCGCTTAGTTCGTCCGAGTCTGCTTCGGCTCTGGAAATGCCGGCCGGTACATCAGTCGATATAGCGCTTTGGTTTCGATCGACTACGGCAACGATCCTGTTAGCGATATGGCGCGAATGGATTCCAGAATGAGCAACAATATCAATCACATGCAGTCCCGGCGCCAAGACGGTGAAATCCAACCCGTATCGCCAGCCCACATTCGCCCTCACCAGTTCCGGCTTGGCATCCACGACATCGGTTCGACTGAGATCGACGCCAGCCTTCCCGTAATATTGACCATCGACGTAGACACTGACCTCAATATCTGCCCCGTCCTTTTCGACGGCCCAGCCTTGAAGCGTCAGAATACCGTGCGACGAGGCGTCGATATGGTCAAATATTGAGGTAAGCGTCTCTTCGGTGATGTTCTTCGACGGTGGAAAAACATCTGAAAAACTTGCGAAATTTCCATCGATCGCAGCATTCAGCGTGGCGGTGTCGCCAAATTTCTCCTGAATCCAGGTCCTGAAACTCTCGACAGATGCCGGTGAATAGTCCGTCACATCAAATGCGGACTCATAGCCCATTCCATCGAAGAAGTTTGGAAAGTGGTGATGTACCTCACCGAGGATCGAAACAGCACGGATCCTGTCGCGGACCTCGGGCACCAGGCAGGCGATCTCTGCGCCCAGGATTGAAAAGGCTTCGCGCCGCATCCGGGTGATCGGGGCCTCATAGTCTGCGATGGTCCAGGCCTGAACTCCTGCGCTGAAATAGGTATCCCCGCTCATGGGACCGTGGCGCGTCCACATCAGATTGCGAATATCGCGCGAAAGTTCTCCGTATAATTCGATAGCATCGTCAATAAAGTGATTGGACGAAACATAAATGACGACTGGTCGATCAAGCTCACCAATTGCGGACAAACGGAATCGAAGTTGTTCGACATCGAAAGTCCAAACCCCTTCTACTTTGATAAAAAAGCTCAGGATTGGCAGATTGATCGTATAGCCGAGTTGATAGTCTCCAGACGGGCTGTTTGTCGGACCGATCATTGCGAGAACATCTTCTACACGGGATGCGGACGTCTCTTGACAGGCCCTGCACATTTCGTCTGCCGCACCTTCGGACATGACCTGGGGCGTCATCGCGGCCGTATTGCAAATTTTCAAGCCCTCGATCATCGGAGAGATCAACAGGGGCCTTCTCTTGGTCTCGGGATCTTCAGACGTCTTGGCCAACAGAGCACTCGTTCGAGTTTGAATCATTCGCGCAGCGCGCAACCCTCAGCCTACATGGCGGGTTGATCGAGGACTATCTCCTTCGGTGGTAAAGGCAAGATAGTGTAGCACCTCGGCCGCAGCACAGGACGTCACAAAGGGCCGCTGGACCTGGCCGCCAGCTGGATCGCACAAGCAGACTGATGGAGGCACAAGTCAGCCACAGTGGGGCCGACTGGAACATCGGAACCACCGGGTGACCCCGGTCTTTTGGCCGCATTGGGATTGTCGGCCTTGAACGGACGCCTCAATCCTCGTCGACGGGGGGCGGCAGCAGGGCGATCGCGGCGGCGGACTCCTCGGCGGTGGGCATCCGGAGGCGGATCACGCCGCGAAAGTTCGATGGATCGACGGCCTTGCCCTTCTTGGTGATAGTCAGGCGGCCGGCCCGCATCAGGCCAAGGGCCACGGTGCGGACCTTGGGCATCATGCGCTGCCACTGCTCGGGCTGGAGCGCCTTGGCCACTTCGGCGGGCTCGATACTCTTGCCATTGTCGCCATTCGGGTCGACGCGGGCCAGTTTTTCAAAGATTTCGGTTTCAATGGGGTCGCTCATCGCGCCTGTATGAGGCATTGCGGGCGCGATAAGAAGGCGGAGTTCGCCAAAAGTCGTGCACGGCGCGACAGGCAGGGAAAACAGGATGGTCGCGCAGATTGCCATAACCGAAGGCGAGTTCGTGGGCTGGCACACCTATGATCTGCACGGCACCTTCGATCAGGTCGTCGGGCCGTTCTACTTCAGGCCGGACCCCGACGGACGGATGCGCTGTGCCTTCCGGGCAGAAGCCAAGCACATGAACGCGGGCGACCGGATGCATGGCGGCTGCCTGATGACCTTTGCCGACATCGCCCTGTTCCAGACCGCCTACCAGCAGATGGAAGGGACGTCCGGCGTGACCGTCCAGCTCGATTCGACCCTGATCGACGGAGCCTATGTGGGGGAGCTGATCGAGGCGACCGGCGAGGTCGTGCGCGCGGGCGGCTCGCTGATCTTCGTGCGAGGCCAGATCACGACAGGTGCGCGCACCCTGATGACCTATTCCGGCATCATCCGGAAATTCACACCGAGGGTCTGACGATCAGGCCTGGATCATGGCGACGCCGTAGTGGGCGAGGTGGCGGTCCGTCGTTATCAGCATCAGGTCGTCGGCCATGGCCTGAGCCACGATCAGTCGGTCGAAAGGATCCTTGTGAACCCCCGGCAACCGCGCCATCTGCATGGCGTGTCGAGCGTGTACAGGCAGAAGTTCGCACCCCAGCGCATCGAGCCGAGCCAACAATTCGGACGGCATGACCAGCTTTCCGGTTCCGACCTTGATCGCAATTTCCACCAGGGACACCGTGGTGACGACCAGGTCGTTGTCGAGGTCATCCACCAGATCGCGAACCCGAGCCGACAAGCGATGAGGTTCTTCCAGCATCCGTATCAGGATGTTGGTATCCAGCAGCAACCTCATTCCTCGGCCACGCCACCGTATTCTCCGGGAAGGCGTTTGCTGTAGATGATCTCCTCGATCTCCTTGTCGATCTCGGCCGAATCCCAGCCGGGCTGAAGCTTGAACTCACCCTTCATCGCTCCGAGTATGCCACGCTTTCGCCCCTTCGGTTTGGGCGGCTGGACGGGAGTCAGGCGCACCATGGGCTTGCCCGCCCTGGCGATAATGACCTCTTCGCCCGCCATCGCCCGCTCGATGAGCTTGGACAGGGTCGTCTTGGCGTCATGGATGTTGGCGGTGACCGACATGCGAGTAAGCTAACCTAGCTAGCCCCAAAACACAACCCCCGGTTCACGCTCCGGCTGCCGCCGCCGGACGCGCCCGGCATTGCTCGAGCCAGCGCGCGAGGTGCGTCAGGTCCTCGGGCGGGCGGTATTTGACCATGCGGGCGAAATCCAGGCCGACGGTGGCCACGATGTCGGCGATGGTGAACCGATCGGCGGCGATGAACTCATGGCCGGCCAGATGCCGGTCCAGTGTCCGCATGAAACGTTCGGCCCCGACCCGGTTGTAGTCGGCGATTTCCGACATCTGTGTCCCTTCCAGCGGAGCCAGGGCCGGGTGGGAATGGCGCACGTTCAGCATCATCGGATTCGCCAGATAGAATTCGCACCGGCGGGTCCACATCTCGATGATCGCCTGTTCACGAGCGTCCACTCCGAACAGATTGGGTTCGGGGTACATCGACTCGAGGTAGCGGCAGATGGCCACCGATTCCGAGAGGGTCGTTCCGTCGTCGAGCTCCAGCGCCGGAACATGGGCCACACCGACCTTGCTGCGATAGTCGGGGGTCTTGTGGTCGCCCGACAGGATGTCGATCTCGACCAGTTCGACGTCGGTGATGCCCTTCTCGGCCATGACCCAGCGGACCCGACGCGGGTTCGGCGCGCGGTAGGAGGTATAGAGTTTCATCGCGATCTCCGGTTTCAGCCGAATATGGAGACCGGCATGGCCCCCACAACCGCCGCCGTCATCAGGGTGGCGGCAAAACCGGCGAACAGCGCCTTCCAGATCATGCCCAGAACCTCTTCGCGGCGTTCGGGCATCAGGACCGACAGGCCGGTGACGGTAATCCCGACCGAGCCGATGTTGGCAAAACCGCACAGGGCATAGGTCATCAGCATCCGCGTGCGCTCGCTCATCTCGGCGGCCGGAACCTTGCCCAGTTCGATGAAGGCGACGAACTCGGTCAGGGTCAGCTTGACGCCCAGCAGCCAGCCTGCGCGGCCTGCCTCGGACCATTCCACCCCCGTCAGCCAGGCCACGGGCATGAAGATCCAGCCCAGCAGGCGTTCCAGTGTCATCGGGGCATCCAGGATCACGATTCCGCCGACCATGATGTTGACCAGGGAGACCAGGGCCACGAACACGATCAGCACCGCCGAGATGTTCATCACCACCATCAGGCCGTCGGCCGTGCCCTTGACAATGGCGTCGATGGCTGAGTCGTATTTCAGCGCCGACCCGTAGTCGGCGACCGCCCCGCCCTCGCCCGGCCTTTCCGGGATCATGATCCGCGCCAGCAATACGCCCGCCGGTGCCGAGACGATCGAGGCCACCAGAACATGACCCGCCGCATTGGGCAGGACCCGCGACAGGATGGTCGCATAGGCCACCATCGTGGACCCGGCGACGGTGGCCAGACCCACCACCATCATCAGGAAGATCTCGGACCGGGTCAGCTTGTCCAGATAGGCGCGGATGACGATCGGGCTCTCGATCATGCCCAGGAAGATATTGGCCGCCACAGCGAGCGCCGAGGCCCCGCCCAGGCCCATGGTCTTCTGGAACAGCAGGCCAAACCCCAGGGTGATCCACTTCAGGATCTTCCAGTGCCACAGCAGGGCCGACAGGGCCGAGATCACCAGGATCATCGGCAGGACATTGAAGGCGAAGGTGAACAGGGCATTGGGATCGCCGACCACATAGGGCTGCTGTCCACCAGCCAGATAGCCGAACACGAACTGCGCGCCCTTGCCCGCCGCAACCGTCAACCCGTCGACCGCCCCGGTGATGCCGTGCAGCACGACCTGGGACCCCGGTATGGCAAACAACGCCAGCACCAGCAGCGCCTGCACCCCGACGGCTCCCAGCGTCAGCCGCCAGGGAAACGCGCGCTTGTTCTCCGACAGGCCCCAGGCAACGGCCACGATGACGACCAGGCCAAACAGGCTCTGAAGGTTCAGCAGGCTGAACATGATGCAATAATCTCCCCGAAATCCCTTCCTGCACGGGGGTTGGATTCCGCGCAAGCGGCGGTTCAGGAGATCGGCGGCTGTGCTCTGCGAAGGCCAAGGTGCTGAACGAAGCCGTCGAAGTCCTTATCGCTGTAGAGCAGCTCAAGATCGTCCCAGAGACAGCGGGTCGCGATCAGAGTGTCAATGGTCTTGCGGACGGTGACGCCCTTTTCTCGCAGTCGACGATAGTTCATCGCCGCTTCGACGGCGATTTCCGTACCTGCGATATCAACGATCTTGAGGGCCAGCAAAACGCGACGTGCTCGCTGAAACTCCCTGTCGATCGTGAAGCCTTGGAGAACCTCGGCGATTATCAAGTCACCAGATACGACCCTTTCGCGATCCAGGAGGTTGTCCAACCGTTCAGTTGTGATGCTCTCGACACCGCGAAAGTAATCGATCCAGACGCTGGAATCGACGAGGGTCAATCCGTTCTCATGGCGTCAAGATCGCCTTCCCAATGAAGTTTGCCCCGCATTCGCCGGATTTCCTGCTGGTTCTCCATTTGAAGCAGCAGATTCAATCCGCGTTCCACGACATCGCGCTTCGTTTTTGCGCCGGTCGCCTTCATGGCCTTGGCCATGAGTTGGTCGTCGATCTCGATATTGGTCCGCATGTGTATGCTCCGCGCAGATCATACACATAAGCTCGGTTGTGTCCGGACTCAAGCCGTCACGCCTTGGCCGCATTCGGCAGGCGATATCGACGAGGTTCGGCAGCGGGAAACAGCGTCATGCGCATAGTCTTCATCGCCTCGGTTTCGTTGCTCGCTGCGGCATGTAGTCCGCGACAACAGACCTTTTCTGACGAAGCCGTGGCGGTCGAGACGATCTCGCCGGTCGCGGCGGGCGACCCCGCGACCTCGCCTACGTCCGCCATGCCCCTGACCGCACCCCAGGTGGCCTATGTCTATCGCTATGGCCTTGAGGCTCCGGCCTCCCGAACGGCAGACCTGATGACCACCCACGAACAGGCCTGTCTCCGGGCCGGGCCCACAGTCTGTCAGGTGATTGCGTCTGAATCGCGCAGGGGCGAGGGCGAGGCGAGCGCCCGGCTGGAACTGCGGGCCACCCCGGTCTGGATTTCACGGTTCAGGAACGGGGTCGACGGCGATGCAAAAGCCGTCGGTGGCAAGGTGGCTGAGGCCTCAGTCGAAAGCGAGGACCTGACCCGCAGCCTGATAGACATCGAGGCGCGGTTACGAGCGCAGACGACCCTGCGTGACCGACTGCAGCAAGTGCTGGCAACACGGGACGGCAATCTGGAGCAACTTCTCAAGGTCGAGAACGAACTGGCGCGCGTCCAGGGTGAAATCGACTCGGTTCAGTCCAGCCTGGTGGTGTTGCGGACCCGGGTGGCGACGTCCCGGCTGGAGGTTCGCTATGAAAGCCGGGGCGGGTTCGGGCAGGCTGGCCCCTTTGCGCCCCTCCGCGAGGCCTGGAACGGTGCCTTGCTGGCTTTCATGACCAGCCTCGGCTTCCTGGTCACGCTCTTCTCGGTCCTGACGCCGGTCATGCTGGTACTGGGCCCTCTCGGGTGGTTGGCGCTACGATACCTGCGCCGACGCAACGGGCGACCGCTTCGCCCGGTCCATGAAAAAGGGGCCGCGCCCGATGACGCGACCCCCTGAATCAGGACCTGCCCACGGGGCTATGACTGTCTGCGCACCAGCTTGCCGTAGTCGTCCATCAGCGTCAGCGACAGGTCACCCGGAACGAAGGTGTAGTCGCCGATCGACTGGACCGGCGTGACCTCGGCGGCCGAACCGGTCAGGAAGCATTCGCTGAAGCTCGAGAGCTCTTCGGGCAGGATGTTGCGCACCACGACCTCGATCCCCTTGGCGGTCGCGATATCGATCACCGTCTGGCGAGTGATGCCGTTCAGGATGTGGGTCACGTCAGGGGTGTGGATCACGCCGTCCCGGACGAAGAAGACGTTGGCACCCGTCGCCTCGGCGACATAGCCACGCCAGTCCAGCATCATGGCGTCGGCGAAACCGCGCTTTTCCGCCGCGTTCTTGGACATGGTGCAGATCATGTACAGACCCGCAGCCTTCGCCGTGGTCGGGGCGGTCAGGGGATCGGGGCGGCGCCATTTGGCCCATTCCAGCCGAATGCCCTTCTTCTTGACCTCGGGGTCGAAATAGCTGGGCCAGTCCCACACCGCGATGGCCACGTGGACCTTGTTGTGCAGGGCCGAGACGCTGACCTGTTCAGGGCCCAGATAGGCGACGGGGCGAACGTAGCAGTCCTCCAGACCCATCTTCTCGCACGTCGCCTTGCAGGCCGCGTCGATCTCGGCCACGCTGCAGGGAAGCTCGAAGTCCAGCAGGTTGGCCGAACGTGCGAGGCGCTCTGAATGCTCGGTCAGCTTGAAAATCTCGCCCCCGTACATGCGCTCGCCCTCGAACACCGACGAGCCATAGTGCAGCGCATGGGTCAGTACGTGCGTCTTCGCATCGCGCCAGGGCACGAAATCGCCGTCCAGCCAGATCCAGCCGTCACGATCATCGAAGGGAACCAGGGCCATTGACGTGTTACTCCCGCTCAGATTCGGCGTTTAGACCGTCCGGCGGTGCCAAGGTCAACGCCGGGACGCTTGCAATATGCCGGTTTGCGCGTGGAATCCGCTGATGAGCTACGAATCACGCAATCGCTCCGGCCCCATCGCGGGCCCCGGCGTCGGCCGCCACCTGCTGGTCGTCGATGACGATGATCGCATCCGCGAGCTGCTGAAGGAGTATCTGGCGCGCGAGGGCTATCGCACCACCGGCGCGGCCCATGCCGCGGCGGCGCGTCGGCTGATGGAGCTGATCGAGTTCGACCTGGTGATCCTGGACGTCATGATGCCGGGTGAGACCGGGCTGGAGCTGACATCCTGGGTGCGCTCCAAGGCCCAGTTGTCTCGCACGCCGGTGCTGTTGCTCACGGCGCGGGGCGAACCTTCGGACCGGATCGACGGACTGTCTCGAGGGGCCGACGACTATATGTCCAAGCCCTTCGATCCCCGGGAACTGGCGCTACGGATCGAGGCGATCCTGAGACGCACGGGGGGCAAGCCCCTGACGCCGCGCGAGATCCGTCTGGGCGAGGTGTCGTTCGACATGGAGCGGCTGGAACTCAGCCGCAACGGCACGCCTCTGCGACTGACCGAGGCCGAGGCGCAACTTCTCAAGACCCTGGCGATCCATGCCCATTCGCCGGTCGAGCGGATGGACCTGTCGCCCGACACCGCCGACATCACCGGCCGCGCCGTGGACGTGCAGGTCACCCGCCTGCGTCGCAAGCTGGAGGCCGACCCCAAGAACCCGCGCTATCTCCAGACCGTGCGTGGTGTCGGCTATATGCTGGCCCCGGATTGATGGATCGAAATCCTCACCCGCTCTTCGCGGGGGAGGGGGGATGAGATGCGGCTGATCCCCCCCGCCGTTCTCGGCCGGTTCATCAAGCGGCGACTGCCGTCCTCGCTGTGGGGGCGGTCTCTGCTGATCATCGTGGCGCCGATCCTGATCATGCAGGGGGCGGTGACCTGGGCCTTCTTCGACGCCCACTGGCAGAGGGTGACCGCTCGCCTTTCCGAGGGGCTGGCAGGCGACATCGCCTGGGCCTCCGAAAGCTATCGTGACGCGCCGACACCGCAGAATCTGGCGGTGATCTCCGCGCGGGCCGAGAAATCCATGCAGTTGTCGGTCGCCCTGATCGAGGACGAGACCTTGCCGACCGAACGACGGCGCGGGCCGATCGGCGTGATCGACCGGACGCTGGAAGAGGCCCTGGCCTCGCGCCTGGACCAGCCCTTCTGGTTCGATACCACCCGCTATCCCGCCTATGTCGACATCCAGGTCCAGGAACCGAACGGCGTGCTGCGCATCATCGCCCCGCGCGAGCGGGCCGTGGCGACCCAGGCGCACATCTTCGTCCTGTGGCTGACCATTGCGACCGTTCTGCTGATGTCGGTGGCCATCCTGTTCATCCGGAACCAGGTCCGGGCCATCGAACGCTTGGCCGAGGCGGCCGAGGCTTTCGGGCGGGGTGAGGTCCAGCCCCGCTTCAAGCCGCATGGGGCCACCGAGGTGCGCAAGGCCGCCGTCGCCTTTCTGGCCATGCGCGACCGGATCCAGCGCCATATCGAACAGCGCACGGCGCTTCTGGCCTCGGTCAGCCACGATCTGAGAACGCCGCTGACCCGGCTGAGGCTGGAGCTGGCCCTGGCCCCGCCGTTCAAGCGGGCGTCGGCCATGCAGGGCGATCTCGACGAGATGGAGCATATGATCGACGAATACCTGGCCTTTGCGCGCGGCGAGGCGGGCGAGGCGGCCCAGGTCGTCGACATCTCGGCCTTGCTGCGCGGGGCGGGCGAGGATGCGCGTCGCGCCGGGGCCGAGATCGAGGTGATCGCAGCCGATGGCCTGAAGACCACCCTGCGGCCCATCGCCTTCAAGCGGGCACTGAACAACCTGGCGGGCAATGCGGCGTCGCACGGGGATCACGTCCGGCTGACGGCCCGGTCTCTGGCGTCCGGGGGGCTCGAGATCGCGGTCGAGGACGACGGGCCCGGCATCCCCGAAGAGATGCACGAAGAGGCCTTCATGCCCTTCTCCCGCCTCGACGAAAGCCGCAACCAGAACTCCAAGGGCGTCGGCCTGGGCCTCGCCATCGCCCGCGACGTCGTGCGCGGTCACGGCGGCGACATCACCCTGGACCGGTCGGAGATGGGCGGGCTGAAGGCGGTGATCCGTTTGCCGGGTTAGGGGGATGGGAACGCACCGCACCTTCGTCGCCACCTACATCATGGCGAACCGCAGGAATGGCGCTGTCTATGTCGGCATGACATCCAACCTTTTCGCGCGGGTGTGGAAGCATCGTCAGGGCGTGTTCACCGGTCATACCGACAAGTACGATTGCAGACGGCTGGTCTGGTTCGAGCGCCACGTCTGGGTCACAGAGGCCATCCGACGCGAGAAGCGGCTCAAGAAATGGATGCGTGACTGGAAGCTGAAGTTGATCGAGGACACCAATCCCGAGTGGCTCGACCTCGCTGCCGACTGGTACCCCGAGAACGATCCAGACTGGACACCGCCGAGCGAAGAGGACTGACCCCCCCTTCCATTCTTTCGTCATCCTCCGGCAAGCCGCCCTTCGCGGCGCAGACCGGGGGACCCAGCGGTGCCGAAGGCGACCTTTTCAACCGAGACCTTTGACGCATTCATGCGTGGCAGGGTCGCGCTCTCGCGCGCCGCTGGGTCCCCCGGTCTCGCTGCGCTCGCCGGAGGATGACGAAAGGGATTTTGGTGGCGAGGGTCCACGCCTTGCGAACCGACCCGCCAGGGCGCATCTTCATCGGGACAGGGCCCCATGGAGATCATCATGCGCAGGTTCGCCTTCTTCGCCCCCCTCGCCGCCGTCATCGCAGTCGCCGCCGCCGCCCAGGCCGAGCCCGCCAACCAGCCGCGTCTGTCCGCCCCGTCCGTCACCGTGACCATCGGCGGCGACCTGATCGAGGATGTCGACAAGCTGGGCGAGCGTGACGTCAACTGGCAGATCGACGACCTGAAACAGACGGTCGAGCGCGAACTGGCCCGCAGCGGGGCCCTGTCGGGGGCCCAAGTCAACCTGGTCCTGACCGACCTCAAGCCCAACCGCCCCACCTTTCAGCAGGCCATCGACCGCCCCGGCCTGTCGATCATCGACAGCGTCTCCATCGGCGGCGCGACCATCGAGGGCGAGGTGATCACCGCCGAGGGCGAGCGCCTGCCGGTCCGGTATTCCCTCTATTCCAACAGCATCGCCGACGTCTTCGGCTACAACACCTGGGAAGACGCGGATCGGGCGTTCGACCGGCTGGCGTCGAACCTGTCACGCGGGCGGTTGGTTTCGCGATAGCAAGGTGGCCTTCCCGAGCGCACGGAGGCCTTGACGATGGCTGTTACCAGGATCGTCGCCAATCTCACGGCGCCGGACCCGACGGGTTTGGCGCGGTTCTACGAACGGGTTTTCGGACTCGACGTGCCTCACGACATGGGCTGGATCGCGTTCCTGACCAAGGACGCGACGCAGACGATTGAACTCCATACCGCGTCCGAGGGCGGATCCGGGACAGAATTGCCCGTAATTTCAATCGGCGTGGACGACCTCGACGCCACCGAGGCTGCCGTTCGCGCAGCCGGAGCGGACATTGTCTACGGGCCGGTTTCGGAAGAATGGGGTCTTCGGCGATTCTTCTTCCGCGATCCTGCGGGCAACCTTGTGAATGTCGTCGACAGCTGAGCGATTGAGGCGCTTTCGCACCGTCCTATAGGGCCGGGGCCCAAGGCTAGCGCGCGGCAGCGAGCTCCCGCGCCCGCCCAAGCGCCGCCGCCACTGCCGCCTCGACGGCCGCATCCAGCGCGCGCCCGTCCGACAGCGCCTTGAGCCCTGCCTCGGTGGTGCCGCCGGGGGAGGCGATGCGGGCGATCAGGTCTTCCAGCGAGGTCGCCGGGTCGGCCGAGGCCGCCGAGCGGATTGCGCCGCGGGCCAGCCGGAGCGCGGCTTCGGCGTCCAGGCCCTGGGCGACACCGGCCACGGCCAGGGCGCGGGTGAAGGCGTGGACATAGGCGGGGCCGGAGCCGGCGACGGCGGTGGCCACGTCGATCAGGGCCTCGGCCTCCAGATCCACCGTGTCGGCCAGGGCGTCGAACAGGTCATGCGCGGCCTCGCGCGCCACGCGGTTGGCCGACCAGACGGCGGCCACCCCCTGCCCCGTCGCCACGGCGGTGGTCGGCATGACGCGGGCGACGGACCGGCCCAGGAAGGTCTCGGAGATATCGGCGGCGCGGACCCCCGCCATGACCGACACGATCACGGCGTCGGGGGCAAAGGCCTCGGTCAGGTCGGCGCTGGCCTCGCGCCATTTTGCGGGCTTGACCGCCAGGACGACGGCGCGAGCCTCGGACAGGACCGATGGGTCGGGGTTCAGCCGGGCACCGCGCAGGACGGCCGCCTCCGCAATCGGCTTGGACGAGGGCGTCAGGATAATCAGGTCGGCGGCGTCCAGGCCGTCGGTCGCCAGCCAACCCTCCACGATCGCCGAGCCCAGTCGGCCGCAACCGATCAGGACGACGGGTCCGGCGCGATGCGAACTCACGCCGTGCCGACGGTCTCGAACAGGCAGGAATCGATCGCGTCCTGGGGTTTCTTGTTGCCGCGGATCATGAAGTCGAAGGCGGGATAGTAGCGGTCCGCCGTTTCGACCGCCGCGTCGATCATCGAGGCGGCCTGGGCCAGGGTCGGGCGTTCGCCATGTGGCAGGGCGAGGGAATGGCGGAAGACGATCTCGCCGTCCTCGGACCAGACCTCGAAATGGCCCATCCAGGTCCGCTGATTGACCAGGCTGACCAGTTCATAGGCCGCGTTGCGACGCCCCTTGGTCGCCCGAAGGTCCAGCGCGCAGCACAGCTGAAGACAGTCACCCTCGGGCCGCCAGGCGAACCACAGCTCGTAATCCTTCCAGTCCCCGGCCAGGGCAAAGGCCAGGTCGCCGTCGTCGGTGCGGTCGAACGGCAGGTTCTCGGCATTCAGCACATGTTCGACCACATCCAGCGGATCGAAGGGAACGTCGACCTCTTCGGGTCTCAAGGCGTCCATCAGGCGTTTCCAGCAGTTTGTGGCCCGAAGACCGGGATCAAGAGGCGCGACTCACGACCCTTGGCAGTACGGTAAACGCGTTCGCGGATTCGGCTCAACCGGCTGCGTCCGCAGCGGGAGTTCCACCTGTGGACGTTCCCGTCGCAGGCTTCCTTGATTTACCCGTGGACGGAGTTTTCAGGGCGGCCAGCTCGGCCCGAAGCCCGGCGATCTCGGCCTTCAGGGCATCAAACTCGTCGCGACGAACCAGGTCCAGTTCGGCGGCCACCCGGTCGGTCTGGCTGCGGAAGGCGGCCTTGGCTTCCTCCCCCGCCGCCTGGGCCAGGCCCATGGCACCGGTGGTGAGCTTTGCGAACTCGTCGAGGAGCGGATTGCGGGTCTGCATGGGTCGTCTCCGTGGTCCGGTGCGATTCTCGCCCTGCGACCGTCGTTAAGGAAGGTTTACCCGATATGGTGAACGAAACCTTTCCGTCGATGCGACTTATAGCCTGTTGGACAGCGAAATCGAGGTTGGGGGCGACGATAGGTCCCGGTCTTGCTAAACGACCCCATCGACCCGTCTGGAGCCGCCTTCGTGATCTTTCCCGAGTTCGACCCGGTCCTGACCCATCTGGGCCCCCTGCCGATCCGCTGGTACGCCCTGGCCTATGTCGCCGGCATCGTTCTGGGCTGGTGGTATGCCGGCGTTCTGATCAAGCGAGCCTCGCTCTGGCACCCCCGCAAACCCCCGATCACCACGGTCCAGCTTGACGATCTGGTGCTGTGGATCACGCTCGGCATCATCCTGGGCGGCCGGCTCGGCTATGCCCTGTTCTACAAGCCGGTCATGTACCTTCAGCTGTTCACCGGCGACGGCTGGGGCGAACGGCTGGAGCTGTTCCAGCTGTGGACCGGGGGGATGTCCTTCCACGGCGGCCTGATCGGCTGCACCGCCGCCGTCCTGTGGTTCACCTGGAAGAACAGGATTTCGACCCTCAGCGTCGGCGACATGGCCCTGGCCGCCGCTCCGATCGGCCTGTTCTTTGGCCGCGTGGCCAATTTCATCAACGGCGAACTCTGGGGCCGCGAGACGACGGTTCCCTGGGCCATCCGCTTCTGCAATGCGCGCATCGAGGCGATGTATGGCCTGTGCCCGGCCGGAGACGTGCCGCGCCACCCCAGCCAGCTGTATGAGGCGGGGCTGGAGGGCCTTCTGCTGTTCGGCCTGATCTGGCTGGCGATCTGGAAGCTGAAACTGCTGGCCAAGCCGGGCTATGTCACCGGCCTGTTCCTGCTGGGCTATGGCCTGTCGCGGGTGGCGCTGGAGAATGTGCGCCAGCCGGACGCCGGGCTCGACAACTTCCCGCTCGGCCTGACCATGGGGATCCTGCTGTCCCTGCCGATGATCGGGGTCGGCGGCTGGCTGATCTGGCGGGCCAGGAACCGCGCGCCGGAGGCCGAGTCGGCCAGGTCGTGACGCTGAAGGCCCGCCTCGCCCGTGAGATCGCGCTGACCGGGCCGATGTCGGTGGCGGACTATGTCACCCGCTGCCTGCACGACCCGCAGGGCGGATACTATGCGACGCGTCCAGCGCTTGGCGAGGGTGGCGACTTCATCACCGCCCCCCTGGTCAGCCAGATGTTCGGCGAGCTGATCGGGCTGTGGGCGGTGGAAACGTGGGCGAGGCTCGGTTCGCCCGACCGGCTCCGTCTGGTCGAGGTCGGCCCCGGTGACGGCACCCTGATGAGCGACGCCCTGCGCGCCGCCCGGCTGGCCCCCGGCTTCATCGCTGCCTGCGACCTGATCCTGATCGAACCGAGCGGCCCGCTCAGGGCCGAACAGGCGCGACGGCTCGCGGGCGTCGATCCCCAGCCACGGTGGTTGTCTTGCCTTCAAGCCGTCGAGACGGACGCACCCGTCATCCTGATCGCCAACGAGGTTCTGGACTGTCTGCCCGCCCGCCAGTTCGTGCGGACGGATGACGGCTGGTCCGAGCGCCGGGTCGGGGTGACTGACGACGGTGACGGCCTGCTGTTCGGCCTGACCGCCATCACCGGCGGCTTCGAGCGGCCGACCTTCGCCGTCGAACCCGGCCAGGTCATCGAGATCTCGGACCAGCAGGCCGCCTTCGGCCGCGACCTCGCCCTGATGCTCGCCGAGACCACCGGCGCGGCCCTGCTGATCGACTATGGCCGCGACCGGCCCGGCCCCGGCGACACGCTCCAGGCCCTGCGCCGCCATGCCAAGGTCGATCCGCTGGGCAACCCCGGCGAGGCCGACCTGACCCAGTGGGCCGACTTCCCGCGCGTGATGCAGGCCGCGATCCGTTCTGGCGCCGACGTCACCGGCTGTCGCGGCCAGGGCGATTTTCTGAGTGCGCTCGGTATCGACGTCCGCGCCGACCGCCTCAAGGCCGCCCGGCCAGAAGCCACCGCCATCATCGACCGGCAACGGTCCCGCTTGACCGCCGACGACCAGATGGGGACCCTGTTCAAGGCCTGTGCGATCTTCTCTCCGCGCAGCCTGACCGTTCCGGGATTCGAGACATGACCGCCCCTTCCCTGCTCGACCCGATCACCCACCCGTTGCTGACGTCCGAAGGCCTCCGCCATGGCTTCTTCACGCGTCAGGGCGGAGCCTCGACCGGCATCTACGACAGTCTGAATACCGGCATCGGCTCGAACGATGACGCGGCTGCCGTGCAGGAGAACCGCCGCCGCATCGCCGCCTGGTTCGACGCAGGCCCCGACGACCTGGCCGCCTGCTACCAGATCCATTCGGCCATCACCCGCGTCGCCGACGGCCCCTGGGCGGGCGCACGGCCAGAGGGCGATGCCGTCGCGACCGTGACGCCAGGCGTGATCTGCGCGGTCCTGACGGCCGACTGCGCGCCCATCCTGCTGGCCGACGCGCGGGCCGGGGTCGTTGCCGCCGTCCATGCCGGATGGAAGGGGGCCCTGGGCGGAGTGATCCACAGCGCGGTCGCCGCCATGCAGGCCCTGGGGGCCCAGCCGTCCCGTACCGTCGCCGTCGTCGGCCCCTGTATCGCCCAGGCGTCCTATGAGGTCGGGACCGATTTCGAGGCAAGCTTCACCCACACCGATCCCGACAACGCCCGTTTCTTCATCCCCGGTGCGAAGCCCGACAAGCGGATGTTCGATCTGCCCGGGTTTGTGCTGTGGCAGTTAGAGCAGGCCGGGGTCGGAGAGGCGGCCTGGACCGGCCACGATACCTGTGCGGATGAAGCGCGGTTCTTCTCGAACAGGCGGGCCTACCTGTGCGGCGAACCCGATTTCGGCCGGTTGATGTCGTCAATCCGCCTGTGAACGGCCGAAGCGTCTAGCCGACCTGGGCGAGGTCCGGGATCTGGACGGTTTCTCGCCAGCTCTGCGGATTGGCCAGCAGTTCGCGGACCAGCAGGTTGTTGATCGCGTGACCGGCCTTGTAACCCTCGTAGCGACCCAGTAGCGGCGCGCTGAGCACATACAGGTCACCGATCGCATCCAGCGCCTTGTGACGGACGAACTCGCGTTCCATCCGCAACCCACCGGAGTTCAGGATCACATCGCCATCGATGACGACGGCGTTTTCCAGGCTGCCGCCACGAGCCAGACCGGCACGGCGCAGGGCCTCGACCTCATGGGCAAAGCCGAAGGTGCGCGCGGCCATGATCTCGGTGCGGAAGGTGTCTTCATCGACGACGAAATCCACGACCTGATTGCCGATAACGGACGAGTCGAAATCGATCTCGAACCGCATCTCGTACCGGCCGCAGGGATACAGGGCGGCATGCTTGTCGCCATCGCTGACGTGGATCGGCTCCAGGATCTCGATATAGCGTACCGGCGTCGACTGGCGGCGGAAGCCGGCGCGGTCCAGCAGTTGCACGAATGGCAGGGCCGACCCGTCCAGGATCGGCAGCTCGGGTCCATCGACCTCGACCACCACATTGGCGATACCGAGAGCACAGAAGGCAGCCATCAGATGTTCGATCGTCGAGAGGCGAACCCCGACGGCGTTCTCGATCATCGTGTTCAGGCGGGCATCGACGACGGCCTCACCCGAGACCGGAATGCGATTGTCACGATCGGTGATATCGGTGCGCACAAAGACGATGCCCGTCCCCGGCGCGGACGGACGAATGGCCAGCCGAACCCGCTGGCCCGTGTGCACACCCACGCCCGCGCAGATGGCGGGCGCGACGATCGTCCGTTCGTGATGATCGGGACGTGACGGCAAACGAAGTCTCTCTCAGGTTCGGCGACCAGGACGCATCAACCGATGACACCGATGTATCGGCTGTGTGACCAGTCGAAAACCAAAGTCAGGTTTCGGATTGTTTCGCCTGGTTAAGCAAACATGAAAACGCCCCGGATCACTCCGGGGCGTTCGTCGTCTGGATCAGATGCGCCTAGTTGGCGAGGCGGCGCAGGAAGGACGGGATTTCCAGATCGTCTTCCTCGGCGGACAGCTCGGGGGCCGCCTGGGTCGTGGTGGTCTGACGCATCTGCGGGGCAGGCGGTGCCACATAGTTGGACTGGGCGCGCGGCTTCTTGCCGAACAGGCTCCAGCCCGACTTGCGATGATCGCGGTCGTCATAGCCGGGTTCGGCCTGGGGCTGGCCCCGGTCCATGTACAGCTCGCCCTGCGAGGCGGCCGGTACGCGACCATGATCGGCCTCGAAGGCCTCGACCCAGGGATCGACGATGGGTTCCAGCGCACGCGGCTCGGCCACATGGATCACAGGCTCGGGGGCCCGGGCGACCGGTGCAGACTGGGTATGGAAGGTCGGCACGACAGGCGGCTGTTCCTCGGTGATCCGGGGTTCGGGCGCGCGCGTCGCCTCGACACGGACAGGTTCGGAACGGGCCGCAGCGGCGCGATAGGTCTCCTGGCGCACAGGCTCGGCACGGACCGGAGGCACCGGTCGGCGGGCATCCTGGGCGGCAGGCCTGGGGGTCGGCTCGGCGCGGACGCCGGCGACCTCGTCCATGCCGGTCGCCACGACCGAGACCCGGATCTTGCCGTCCAGAGCCGCATCGAAGGCCGCGCCGAAGATGATGTTGGCGTCGCCGTCCACCTCGGCCGAGATGGCGTTGGCGGCCTCGTCGACTTCCAGAAGGGTCATGTCCAGACCGCCGGTGATGTTGACCAGAACGGCCTTGGCACCCTTCAGGCTGGTTTCGTCCAGCAAGGGGTTGGCAATGGCGTTCTGGGCGGCCAGCAGGGCGCGGTCGTCGCCGGTCGCCTCGCCTGTGCCCATCATCGCCTTGCCCATCTCGGACATGACGGCGCGAACGTCGGCAAAGTCGAGGTTGATCAGGCCGGGCAGGATCATCAGGTCGGTGATCGAGCGGACGCCCGAATGCAGCACCTGATCGGCCATGGCAAAGGCGTCGGCAAAGGTCGTGCGTTCGTTGGCGACGCGGAACAGGTTCTGGTTCGGAATGACGATCAGGGTGTCGACATAGCGTTGCAGCTCGGCGATGCCCGCATCGGCCAGGCGCATCCGGTGGCGACCCTCGAAGGTGAAGGGCTTGGTCACCACGCCGACGGTCAGGATGCCACGATCGCGCGCGCATTTGGCGATGATGGGGGCCGCGCCGGTTCCGGTGCCACCGCCCATGCCGGCCGTGATGAACACCATGTGCGCGCCTTCCAGGTGCGCGTGGATCTCGTCGGCGGATTCCTCGGCAGCGTTCATGCCGACCTCGGGATGGGCACCGGCACCCAGGCCTTGCGTGATCGTCTCGCCCAGCTGGATGCGGCGGTCGGTCTTGGCAAAAGACAGATGTTGCGCGTCGGTGTTGGCAACGACGAACTCGACGCCCTCCAGGCCCGCGTCGATCATGTTGTTGACGGCGTTCCCGCCCGCCCCACCGACGCCGAAGACGACGATCCGGGGCTTAAGTTCCGTTGCGGTTGGGCGCACCAGCGAGAGAGACATGACGTTTCGACCTTTTTCCGACCCTGCCCCCTGACGGCCCCTCTGATCCGCCCCGCCGAATCAAAAGGGTTAATGGGCCCGTTAAGGAAACACCCATCACCGTTAAAGGAAGGTTACCGAATAAGGTGAGTCGGAAGGCCTGCCAGCAAAAAGGTTAACCTTGACCGCAGGATAGGGCTAACTTTCCGCTCCCTCGCGCCGCAATGCAGACGATATGCGACCCTGCGTCTTTTTCTGAATCCTTTGCTGCGTCGATGTGATTGGTGTTGCGGAACTCGCCTGCTTTTGATTGGGTGAGCGCAAGGCGTTGAGGAACAAGGAAATCATCGGATGGTTAGAAGGTCGGCAGCGCTTGTAGCGATCTCCCTTATGTCAACCACGGCGTTGGCTCAGACTGTGCCTGGAACAGCTGCACCGTCGGCATCTTCTTCGGCAGACGCGACCTATACCATCCCGACGATCGCCCAGATGGCGACATTCCCAAGAATGTCCAACTTCACCATATCCGCCGACGGGAAGCATATCGCCGCTCTCCAGGGTAATGGTGAGAGCCGCTCGATCCTGATTTGGCAATCTGACAAACTGGATGCCGCCCCGACGGCCATCAACGCCAGCCGAATGAAGATCAGCGGCGTCGTCTTCCTCAAGAACGATGTCCTGGGCGTCAGCCTGTCACAGCCTTTCGACCTCAATCGCGGCGGCGTCGTCACCAAAACGTTCATCACCAAATTCATGCTGACCGACCTGAATGGTCGCGAATGGTACGATCCGATGGACGTTCTGCGGGCCCGCTCGGAAGGCGAGGAAGACTTTGCCCGTCTGCAGAGCCCGACGTTGCTGGACCCCCTTGAGAATGACCCAGACCATGTACTGATCGTGATCGCCGGCGACGTGTATCGCCTCAATGTCCGCAACAAGCGTGGGGAGCGGATCCAGCGCTCAGGCCAGCGCGTGATCGGCTATCAGACAGATCTGCAGGGACAGCTCCGGGTCCGCAACGTCGCCGACCGTGACGAAGCAGGTCTCTACATCGCAACTCAGTTCCGCAACAATACCGGGGGTTGGGACGAACACGTCCGAAACCACGTCAAGGATCGGGATGTCTTCGCGGTCGTGGGCTATGCGGCCGATCCAAACGTCGCCTATGTAATCTCCAATCGCGGCAGGGACAGGGCGGCGATCTTCGAGTACGATGTTGCCGCGCGCCGGGTTGGCGAGATCGCCTTCGAGCATCCTCTGTTCGAAGCCACCGGCATGTCCATAGAACGGACCCAGGGACCGCGCTTTGGCGAGATCATCGGCTTCAGCTATCAAGGTCCGCGAACGACTACTTATCCGATTTCGCCTGAGTATTCCTCGTTGGTCGAAGGCCTTGAGAAAGCGCTCGGCATCACCAGAAGCCCGCTGCTCATCATCGATCCGTCCGATGGCCGCCAGAGGACCATACCCTATGCCCAGGGCCGGTATCTGGAAGTCGAGGCGCTGTCGGACGATCTGAATCTCGCGATTGTCTGGGTGGGATCGGCGAATGATCCCGGGGCCTACTATCTGCTTCGGGACAAGACGGCGCTGACCCTGCTATCGCGCCCCTATCCCGACGTCAGTCCCGATGCCCTGGGCACGACGACCCTACAATACTACAAGGCGCGCGATGGGCTGGATGTGCCGGTGTTCGTGACGCGGCCCAGCCAGGCGATCTATGGCCCCGGCCCCTGGCCGACGGTCGTGATGCCGCACGGTGGTCCTTGGTCGCGCGACACGCTATCGTGGGATGGCTCATGGTGGCCTCAATTGCTGACATCCCGGGGCTATGCGGTGATCCAGCCGCAGTTCAGGGGGTCCGACGGATGGGGTCGGCGCCTGTGGACCGCAGGCGACTCCGAATGGGGTCTGAAGATGCAGGACGATCTGGACGACGCCGCCCAGTGGGCCGTCTCCCAAAGGACGGCAGCTGCGGATCGCGTCGCCATGTTCGGCTTTTCTTACGGTGGCTATGCCGCCATGGTGGCCGGTATCCGTCCGAACGGGATCTACCAATGCGCCATCGCCGGTGCCGGTGTTTCCGACTTGTCCCGCATCAGGTCCAGCCTGTTCCAGAATCCCTATACCCGCGAAGCCCAGCGCGACACCGTCGCAGGCCTGAGCCCGGTGACACAGGCGAGCCAGATCAAGATTCCCATGATGGTGTTCCATGGGGACCGCGACCAGACTGTACAACTCGAGCAGTCAGAGCTGTTCGTTCGTGGCGCCAACGCCAGTGGCCAGCCGGTAGCCTACCACGTGCTCGCCGACTATGCCCATGGCCCGGCCTGGACGCGTGAGACAGCGGCGGAGCAACTCTCGCTGCTCAGTGATTACCTGAAGACGGACTGCGGCCCTCAAGGATTGTAGGGTCGGGGCCTTCGCTTCCGGATCTAATTGCATCCGCCGCAACACAGCGGCGTGATTGAGGCGCGGACTGGGGAACGGGTCGGTCCTCGGGTCTCATCGTAACACCTCGCGAGTCTGGAACGTTGTCCCTGGCGGTTCGGGGGCTGCGGTTCAACGGCATCGGGGCTAAAGGTCCCGGAATCAGCGTCGGCATCCCAAGGGGCAGCGTCAGGTCTGTGGCACCAAGAAACGTTGCTGCTGACCAGATGACGGGCGATTACACCGTGTTCGTTTCGGCCGCAAAAAGTGGCGACAAGCCGGATTTGGCATTCGCGCGTTGTCAAACCTGGGCCAGAAGGGTGGGGACGTGCGCTCGCGACTGTCAATGCGGCGGCCTTCGGCCTGGCGTCCACATGCATATGGGCAAGATACTGCCCATGGTCGGCCCGTGCGGCTCCGGGCTGTCGGCCGGTCACGGCGGGCCTTTATCGAGGCGAGACCTGCCTTCGCTCCGACCGGCGGAAACTGACAGTGTGATACGCTCAAGGCAAAAAAAGAAGGCGGCGAACAGAGTTCGCCGCCTTCTATCTGGATTGCGTCTCCGGACTTAGAAAGACTTGCTGACGTTCACGAAGGCAGTGCGTCCGAAGAAGTCGTAGCCCGAGTAGATCGGCGAGTTACCGTAGCCGCCAAACCAGTAACCCGAGGCTGCGGGCGGATCCTCGTTGAAGAGGTTGCGCACACCAACGACCACCGAAATGTCGTCGTTCGACCACTGAGCCGACGCGTTGTGGAGGAAGTAATCTTCCAGAGCCGTGTCGATACCGAAGTCGTTGGTCAGGCTGGTACCAGCGTTACGGGCCGCATAGTCATCCTCGTCCGACGTCGCGGCGACCCATTCGACACCGTAGCGAACGCGCCACTGATCGCGAGAGTAGCTGATGTCGAACTGCGCCGTGTATTCCGGGTCACCCGTAGTGCCGATGACCGAATAGATGGTATCGGTGGGGAACAGTTGGCTGTAGCGATCCAGGAACTGCGTCACCGCCAGGTTCGACACGATACGCCCGCCGAACACTTCGTCCTTGGTGTAGCGGAAGTTGTAGTCGAGCCCTTCGACATAGTTGGTGGCAATGTTCACATAACCGTTGGTGACGGTCAGCGCGCGGGTCGCCGAATCGCGGCTGACAAAGGCGCAGTAGCCGGCGCGAGCAGCGAAGTCAGCCGTCGAAGAGTTGTAGCACGACGACAGGATGAAGGCGGTTCCGACCTGGGCAACCGAGTTTTCGATCTCGATCTTGTAGTAATCTACGGCGAACGAAAGCTTGCCGTAGAAATCGGGAAGCTGGGGCGTGAACACCAGCCCGCCTGTGAAGTTGGTCGAGGTTTCTGCAGACAGGCCCGCAGCAGCGCCGCCCGCCTGAAGCACACGAACGCTGGACGTCGCCGTGAAGCCGGCGGGCAGACCCTGAGACGCGCAGTTGGCCGCGCGGTTGGGGTTCACGCCCGTGGCGTTGAAGTTGTTGCAGACGTCGTTGGTGCTGCCGATGAAGCCGGCCGTCGCTCCCAGAAACTGCTCGAACAGCGCCGGAGCGCGATAGGAAGTGCCATAGGTCGCGCGGAACAGAACCCAGTCATTCGGGGCGTAGTTCAGGCCCACCTTATAGGTCGTGTCGTCACCGTAGGAGTCGTAATCGGTATAGCGGGCCGAGGCCGACAGGGTCAGGTCCTTAGCGAAAGGCTGATCCGCAAGCAGAGGCACTTCGATCTCGCCGAACACTTCTGTCACGTTGTCCTTGCCGCGGGTGATGGCGGCCGTAGAGAAGTTATAGGTGTTGCCCAGTTGCGAATCCCGGCCCGGGGTGTCGTCGATTTCCTGTTTGCGGAACTCGGCACCGAGGAAGAAGCTCAGATCGCCGGCCGGCAAGGTAAACAGGGTGCCGTCGATGCCACCGCTGAACACTGCTTCGGTGTATTCGGTCAGGCCGGTGACCGGCCTGAGAACCTGAGTCAGCCAGTTAGCCGGCAGGCGTCCACCCAGCGTGTCCGTGTTGAGGAACGGCGCGGGAATGCAGTTGGCGAGGGGATTGGTGATGTTGACTGCGCAAGTCACCGTCGTCGAGCCGGACGGGCCGATCCCGGTGCGGGTCAGCGAGGCCGGCGTTCCCGCAGGAGCGGCGACCACGTTCAGGGACTGGATCAGTTGGTCCGTCAGGAACAGGTCGTAGGTGTATTCCGAGCGCGAGCGCGTGTAGCTGGCGTAGGCGTCGTACTCCCAGTCGCGGAAAGGAAGATCGCCGCGGATCCCCACGACCTGCTTGCCAAAATCGACCTCTTGGTGCGAATCGTAGATTCCGAACCCGATGAAGGCCCGCGCTTGCACGTTGCGGCCGCCGTTCAGGCCCTGGTCTGCTGAAAACGCCGTGCCCGTGCTCAGGTTGGCCGGGATCAGCAGGCTGCCGACCGCGTAGTCGAGCGTGAGCTGGCGAAAGTCGCTCTGGCTGGACTCGCGCCGGTTGATAAGGGTTTCCGAGTAGATTTCAGCATTGCCCAGATCGAAGGTCGCTCCGAGGAAGGCCGTCGACGTCGTGACCGGCGAGAACACGGTCTGATCAAGCATTTTCGGGTCATAGGTATCGCGTACGTCCAGGCTCGGGGCGGAGGTACCACCCACACCTTCAAAGCCCACAATTCCCGTCGTGATGGCGGCGTTGGGACGGAACCGGTTGAATGTCCCGGTGGAGCCCGGCGTCAGGCTGCCCGTCGCGCCGATCGCACTGCGGCTGCTAAGCCCCAGGGTATTGATCGTGACACCACCGTTATCGATGGAGAAGCACTTCTCCTTGCCGGTCAGCGGGTTGATCGAGTTCTGGTAAGACGGGTTGGTGTTCAGGAAACCCTGCGTCGGGCAGCTGAATACGTCGCGATCGCGGACGTACATGGCTTCCTGGCTATAACGTTCAACCGAGGAGATGATGCTCAGCCGGTCGCCCTGTAAACCGCCCGAGATGGAGAAGCGCGACTGATCACCGCCACCGTTTGCGTCGGTCGTAGCGTTATACTGACCTTCGACGGTGATTCCTTCCAGTCCTTCTTCGGTGACAATATTGATAACGCCGGCGACCGCGTCGGACCCGTAGATCGAGGAGGCACCGTCACGCAGGATTTCGATGCGCTCTATGAGAGCCGAAGGAAGAACGTTCAGGTCGGCCGAGCCGACGGAACCTCGCGAACCGGCCGGAGCCACGCGCCGACCGTTGAGGAGCACCAGGGTGCGGCTCGGGCCCAAGCCCCGAAGACCGATGGTGTTGACGCCAGGTCCACCGTTCGTGACGAAACCTGTGAACAGGTTGTTGATCTGCTGCGTGCCGCCAGTGACAGCGTTGCTCTGCAGGATCTCCGCCGTGGACGCCAGACCGGCAAGCGTGGCTTCGTCCCGCGTGATGACCTGAACCGGCGACGGCGAATTGTAAACGTCCTTGCGGATACGCGAACCGACAACGACGATCTCTTCTAGTTCTTCGGCGTCGTCCTCAGCCGAAGAGGACGTCGATGTCGTGTTCTGGCTCGACGTCGACGTTTGCGCCAGGGCCGGAGCCGATGCGGCGATCACGCCTGCGATGATCGTCGTGCCGAAGAGATACTTGCGCTTCAGAAGCATTGAAAAGGCCCCAACCAGGAAAAACAAATCGCAAACCGAGGAGAGTCGGTTCGCGCGCTGTTATCCGGATTAGAGGAAAATGGCCTTCGGGCAACCATTACGACCCTTTTGGGGCCAGAGTTTGCCAGTGTTGTTACAATCCGGTCACAGTCGCGACACGTGTATGCGACGACAATGCAACTGGCGTATCACAGGTTTTCGCGCAACCACCCCGCGGCCCGCGCCACGACATTGCCACGGTGCACCTTGGGGGCATCGGCGGCCGTGATCTGGCGCGACATCAGCTTGCGCGCCGAGACGGCTTCACGCGGCCCATAGGCGGCGCGGAGAAGGACCCCTGCCGAGGAACAGAAGGCTGGGCCAGAGGCGGCGTCGGCCAGGTGGGGCGCGCGTTGCGGACGGCCCAGGCGCACCGGCCGGTCGAATACCCGGGTCGCGGCCTGGGCCATGCCGTTCAGCTGGCTGGCCCCGCCGGTCAGGACCAGGCCCGCCCCGGGGTCGAGCCCCACGCCTGCGGCACGCAGCCGGTCGCGCAGCAGTTCCAGGGTTTCCTCCACGCGCGGGGCGATCACGGTCTTGAGCATGGCGCGCTGGACAAAGATGGGCTCTGCGTTCGGGTCGTCGCCGCGCGGCGGGGTCTCCAGCATCTCGCGATCCTCGTTGGCGCTGGCCATGGCCGAGCCGTGCAGGGTCTTGAGCCGTTCGGCACCGGCCTTGGAGGTCGAAAGCCCCCTGGCAATGTCGGCGGTGACATGGTCGCCACCGACATTCAGTGCCTCGATATGCAAGAGGCTACGCCCTCCCCAGACGGCGGCGGAGGTCGAGCCCCCGCCCATGTCGATACAGACGCAGCCCAGGTCCATCTCGTCCTCCTCCAGGGCCGCGAGCGAGGATACGACGGGAGCCGAGGCCACGCCCTGAAGGTCCAGGTGGGCCAGTTCGAGACAGTGGCTGAGCGAGGCGAAGGCGCTTTCGGCCATGGACACGACCAGCAGGTCGAGCCCCAGCGAGCCGCCCCGCATGGCGCGCGGATCATGCACGCCGCGCGCCCCGTCCACCGACCAGCCGATGGGCAGGACGTGGATGGGCCTGCGGTTGGGCAGGCGGATCTGGGCCAGGGCCATGCCGATGGCGCGGGCCAGGTCGGCGTCCCCGACGGGATGGGCCCCCAGCGACACACGGGCCTGAACCCGATGGCTGGCCATCTGGCCGATGGCGGTGGAGACGATGACGCCCGACACCGGCGCGCCGGCCGTGCGCTCGGCGCGCTCGACCGCATGGCCGATGGCCTGGGCTGCCTCGTCCATATTGACGATGGCCCCGCCGCGCACGCCACGCGACTGGACATGGCTGGCCCCGGCGACGCGAATGGTGCGGTCGGCGTGACGCACCCCGTCCGGCTTCATGATGAAACAGGCCACCTTGGACTGGCCCAGATCCAGGGCGGCCACGACGGGCGCGCGGGCGGCCCTGGCGGCCTCTATAGCGGGATCGCTTCTGCGTCCGGTCATGGGAACAGCCTCATTCTAGGGGTCTCAGGCATCGGCCGCCGGGGCCGGGGCCGGGGTGCCGGGACGAACGGCGATAGTATCGGGCGTACGCAGGTCGACGCGCGCAAAGCCGAGATCGAGCAGCCGGTCACGCTGGTCCAGGGCATCGAGCCGGATCAGGGCGGATTCCTGATCGACAGCGGGTAGCTGGATCAGGCTGCCATCCTTGAGGCGCAGGTCCCAGCGGCGTTCGTCGACCCGGACCATGGCGTCGATCCGCCCCGACAGGCGCGGACGCTGGGCAAGGAGTGGCAACAGGTCGGCCGCGGCGCTGTCGGCCCCCTTGCCCACCACCAGCGGCAGCTGCGGATAGCGTCCGGCGTCGGCCCCGGGGATGGCCCGGCCGCGCGCATCGATCACATAGGTCTGGCCGCCAGTCTGCCAGACCGCCAGGCGATCGTGCTCGACCACCTCGACGATCAGGGTGTCGGGCAACAGGCGCACCACGCGCGCCTCCTTGACCCAGCCGACGGTCTGGACCCGGGTGCGAAGGTCGTCGAGGTCCAGACCTGTGATGGCCTGTCCGGCCTCCAGATCCAGCGCGCGCCGGATGGCCGGCGTCGCTTCGTCCGAGGCTCCGGTGATGCGGACCCGGCGCAGGGACAGCCCCATGCCGGTGGTCATGCCATCGACCCCCCGGCTCAGCGACGCACCGATCCGCTCGGCCCGGGCTCCGGTGGCCAGCACGGCCGCGAGGACGACGAAGCCCGCGACGATGGACAGGACGACAGCGCGGGGCGACAGATCCAGCTTGCCCACCGCCGCAAACTTGCCGCCGACGATCTGGGCATTGCGGGGGCCGCGCGATCCGGGGCCTCCCCGCTTGGGTGAAGGACCACGTTTGGCCGCCGGGGCTGTATTCTGTCGCCGGCCGCCGCGAATTACCGCGGGCATGAGGCGTCCTCCACGATCCACCGGACAAGGTCTTGATAGGACATCCCGACGTAGGCGGCCTGCTCTGGAACCAGAGAGGTCGGGGTCATGCCGGGTTGTGTGTTGACCTCCAGAAAGACCAATTCGTCCTTAACATCATCATAACGGAAATCGCTTCTCGACACCCCGCGACACCCCATGGCCACATGGGCCAGCTCGGCCTGACGCAGGGCCGCCTCGAACACATGATCGGGCAGGACGGCAGGCAGGACATGGACAGAGCCGCCCGGCGCGTACTTGGCCTCATAGTCATAGAAGCCCTTGGTCGGAGTGATGTCGGTGACGGTCAGGCCGCGCGGGCCGGACTTGTCCCCAACCACGGCGACACACAATTCCTTGCCGGGAATGAAGGGTTCGACCATGACCAGATCGCCATAGGTCCAGCCGTCCTCGCCAACCTCGGTCACCGGACCGTTGGCGCCCTCGCGCACCACATAGACGCCGACGGATGATCCCTCGGCGTTGGGCTTGATCACATAGGGCGGCGGAATGACGTGACCCCGCGCCACCGCATGACGGTCGAACAGGCCGCCGCCGGGCACGACGACGCCTGCCGCCTTCAGCACCGACTTGGACTTGTCCTTGTCCATCGCCAGGGCCGAGGCCAGGACGCCGGAGTGGGTATAGGGAATGTTCAGGGTCTCGAGCACGCCCTGGACGCAACCGTCCTCGCCCCAGTCGCCGTGCAGGGCGTTGAACACCACATCGGGCTTCAGGGACGTCAGCACGGCAGCCAGGTCCCGCCCGGCATCGATGCGGCTGACCCTGCACCCCTGCGCCTCCAGCGCATCGGCGCACCCCTTGCCCGACGAGAGCGAAACCTCCCGTTCCGAGGACAGACCGCCCATCAGGACGGCGACGTGAAGGTCTTGGAGCGCGCGAGGCATCGTGTTCCGGGGCTAGAGCGGTCGGCCGATCCTCTTGATCTCCCATTCAAGGTTTACACCGCGTTTACTTTGAACGTCGGCGCGCACGGCTTCGCCCAGCCCTTCGATGTCCGCTGCGGTCGCCTCATTGAAATTGATCATGAAGTTGGAGTGCAGCTCGGAGAATTTCGCGCCGCCGAAAGGTTTGCCGCGCCAGCCCGCCTCGTCGACCAGTTTCCACGACGAATGGCCGGGCGGGTTCTTGAAGGTCGAGCCGCCGGTCTTCTCGCGGATCGGCTGGGTCGTCTCGCGCCGCGCGGTGATCTCGGCGATGCGGGCGGCGACGGCAGAGGGGTCGTCGGGCGTGCCGTCGAAAACGGCCTGCATCCAGAACATTTCGCCGTCGCGAAACCGACTGTGTCGATAGGTATAGTCGAAGTCATCGACGTGGAACGTATGTTTCACGCCCGACCGATCAAAGCCCCATGCGGCATGGAGGATATCCCGGGTCTCCCGTCCATAGCAGCCGGCGTTCATGGTCAGGGCACCGCCAACCGTGCCCGGAATCCCTGCGAGAAATTCGAGACCGGCGATCCCCGCCTTCGCGGAAGCCTTGGCGACCATCGAGTCCAGCGCGCCCGCGCCAACGGTCAGCGACGACTTCTCCTGATCCACAACGATCTCGGCGAAGGGTCTTCCCGCAAGCCGCACGACGACGCCTTCGACCCCCCCGTCCC
>Ga0075012_10000886_pt1 | contig 31425 bp, 27 predicted proteins | sample All_14_2_FD_71474 | JGI IMG/M metagenome (GOLD analysis project Ga0075012, IMG submission 71474) | Freshwater microbial communities in response to fracking from Pennsylvania, USA - Allegheny Zone_MetaG_DW_15 | ecosystem: Environmental > Aquatic > Deep subsurface > Groundwater > Drilled...
ATCTTGTTCGGAGCCATCCTGGAGATATCGGTATTCTTGAACTCGACAATGCCACTACTTTTTCCAATCAGATTGGATATCGACATCAAGGTGGTGGTTTTTCCTGCTCCATTGCCTCCGATAAGTGTCACAATATCGCCCTTTTCAACCTGAACTGAGATTCCACGCAATGCGCTGATATAGCCGTAGTTTACGGTAAGATTTTTAATATTAAGCATTGCCATGACGCCCCTCCTCAGTGAAGCTTCCCTTTCCGAAGTAAGCTTCGATCACTTTCGAATCCTGCTGCACTTCACTAGGTCCTCCCTCAGAAATCTTCTGGCCAAAATTCAAGACCAGAATTTTATTACAGGCATTCATGACAAACTTCATATCATGTTCTATGACAGCTATGGTATACCCTTGAGCATTCAAATCCTTGATGAACTTCATAAGGTTATGAGTCTCGCTGGGATTCATTCCAGCTGCAGGTTCATCAAGCAATATGATCTTCGGATCCAATGCCAAGGCACGAGCTATCTCCACCTTGCGTTGAACTCCATAGGGAAGATTGCCTGCAAGGGTATCACGAAATGGGCCGAGGCCCACCTGCTCGATGATCTGTTCACCCCTCTCTGCGGCAAACGCTTCATCTTGTTTATAGGTCTTGGTATGAAGAATGGCGTCAAAAAGCGTAGACTTGAGCTGGTTGTGGAACCCAATCTTTACATTCTCCAGGACTGACATGTATCGAAACAGTTTGATGTTCTGGAAGGTCCTAGCCATCCCTTTCTTTGCAATCTGCTCCGGAGCAAGATGTGTTATCTCCTCACCTTCAAGATAAACATGTCCCTTCGTTGGCTTATCTATCCCTGAACAGGCATTGAAGAAAGTAGTCTTGCCAGCCCCGTTCGGACCGATGATCCCATAGATATCACCTCGCTCGATGGTCATATCAACCTGCTGTACAGCCTTCAATCCACCGAAGTATTTGCAGATGTTCTTTGCTTCAAACAATGCTGGGGTGCTCATGCCTGAACCTCCTTGCGTGGACTATTCTTGCGCAATTTGGTATCGCCTTTTACAGCAACGATACTGTTGGAGGCACCTGCGAGCCCCTGTGGACGCCACCACATCATTACAATGATCAACAGTGCGTACGCTACCAAACGCCACTGTCCGATAGGACGTAGCAACTCGGTAAGATAGTTCACTATCACAGACCCTACAATGGGACCGACCAACGTCCCTTGCCCTCCGATAATCATCATCGAAAGGATGTTCCATCCTTCATCAAGGGTAAAGTATGTAGAATCGATGAATCGTACATAGGGAGCATAGATGGCCCCGGCGATGCCGGCCCAAAATGCCCCGTACATGAAGTTCAAAGCCTTGTACCGTGAGGTATAGACACCGAGAGACTTAGCGGCCAATTGATCTTCTCGAATCGACATCCAAGCTCTTCCAATACGCGATCGTATGACTCTGGAGGTCACCACAAGAAAGAGTATTGCAACGGCGAGGTAGAGATAATAGAAATGGCGGGTACTGCGGATGGCAAAACCGAATATCACAGGAACAGGGATACCCTTGATTCCCATGGGCCCGCCGGTCAACGATGTCCAGTTCAGTGCGATCAATCTAGCAATCTCAGAAAACCCAAGAGTGACAATAGCCAAATAGATGCCTTGCATCTTGAGAGTGGGAAGTGCAACCAAGAGCCCGATTGCTGCTGTTAACAAACCGGCTATAGGTAGAATTACCCAAAAGTTCATCTTGGCTGCGGTAGCAAGGATAGCTTCGCTGTATGCACCGACACAGAAGAATCCTGCAATACCCAAACAGAATTGTCCGCTATAGCCGTTTATCGTATTCAATGCTCCTGCAAGAATTGAATAGAGAAAAATACGGCAAATGACCCCGAGCACATAGCTCTTATTGGTGAAGAAAGGAAAGATACAGAGAAAAGCGATCAAAATCAACATTAAAACAGTACGATGCTTATGGTAGAATCGTTCAATCGCTTGTGCCTGTGGAGACTTCTTATAGGAAGCAATGAGCATTGCTGGAGTCACCCATTTACTATCTGATGTGCGCTTCATTATACTTTTGCTCCTTTCTTTGAAACAAAGCCCTGAGGTCTGATGATCAAGACGAGGATCAAGAATCCAAAGGCGAACATATCACGGAAACTTGCAGAGGATATGGTGATTCCAAGGTTCTCAATGATTCCGATACAGAGGCCTCCAAGTGCTGAGAAGCGTACATCGGTGAGTCCTCCGAGAACTGACGAGGCAAACGCTTTCATACCAAGAGGTCCACCCATCGTTGCTTGCAGTGTCTGATAGTAGATGGCAAGCAAAAGACCCGCGATACCACCAAGGCCACAGCCAAGACAATTGCCGAGCATCGCAACTTTTTTCACATCAATACCGACCATGTAGGAGGCCGTTTTGTCCTGGCTTACCGCTTTGAGCATGATGCCGAATTTGGTTTTATTGAACACGATCGAAAGCAGGCTTGCCATTATCACAACAGTGAGGATGATGACAATCTGCAACTGCGATATCTGCACTACGCCTATCTTGAAGAAATTCTGCTGTACAACATCAAGCATCGGCTTCTGGTTGGGCCCGAATATGATTTGTCCAAGATTCTTGATCAACATGCTGAAGCCGATGGTACATAAAAGCGAAACATGCCGCGGTGCATTGAAAAATCGTTCATAACACACCTTGTACACAAAATAACCAAGCACCCCAGAGGCCAAGAAACTGACTACCAATCCCAGCAGAATCTGATTACCACTCAAGAAAAACATGTAATATGCCGCAAAGGCTCCAATCATGATTACTTCACCATGGGTGAACGTAACCATTCCAACGACGCCGACTACAACCGAGTACCCTATTGCCATAAGTGCATAGATGGCACCTTGGCATATTCCATTAATGAGCTGGTTGAGAAAATAATCCATCCTAGTACCCCTATCGTGCAGATTTAGATGAAGGAGTCATATCTCTTCAAAGAGGAGATGGAGGACTCCTTCATAGTGTGTAGGAATTACCTATCTCAAAGTCAACAATTAGTTGTTCTTTGCGTAGTCGAATCCAGCCTTTACAACATATTTGCCATTCTCTACAGTGCAAATCATGTATTCACGAGTCAAATCTCCGGTGGGATTGAACTTCAAAGGTCCAGATACACCATCGATACTTACCTTTGCAAGGTTGTCACGGATCGACTGACGGGTAATCTGGTTACTGCCGCTGGCTTCAATCGCTGCTGCAATCAAGTAAACGGTGTCGTAAGCACAAACAGGGTGAATGGTAGGCTCAAAACCAGCCTTGGCTACAAACTCGCTTCTCCAAGCCATCAAATCTGCATCGTCTTCATCGAAGAAGAATGGTGTCGAAAGCACGAGGCCCTCGGCATTTCTTCCAGCTAGATCGAGCAATTGCTCACTCGTTCCAGGCCCGAGTGTTGCAAGTTGGACGTTCCATCCAGCACCACGAATCTGATTGATGATCTGAGGAACAGCACCTTGGTCGAGAATCAAGACGACTTCAGGATCTGCAGCACGCAGTCTGGTGATCAAGGAAGAGAAGTCCTTCTCATCCTGAACATAACTGACTGATGATACGATGTTCAAACCGATACGATCAGCTTCTGCCTTAAAATTTGAATAGCTGCTGGCGCCCCAGTCACTGTTGATATAAATCACACCAACTTTGTTCAAACCAAGATACTTTTGAATGATGTATTTGGCAAAGAACGGAGCCTCTCCATCCTGACGACCCATGATACTGAAGGTATAATCGCTCATACCAGCATAATCAGGATTCGATGCAGTCGGTGAGAGCTGTACCAAGCCGGCAGCATCAACAATCGGTGCATTAGCCATGCAGCAACCGCTGGTGAAATCACCAAGAATTGCATAGATTGAAGAATCATCTGCAAACTGCCTTGCAAGGTCGGAACTCTCCTTCTGATCGCCCTTTGAATCTCGGACTACCAGTTCAAGAGTATAACCGTTTACCCCACCTGAGGCATTGATCTTATCAATTGCCATCTGCATGCCTACCTCAAAACCTTTACCATATTCAGCATTGGTTCCAGTCAAGGGAGCAAGCACACCCAACTTGATAACACTAGAATCTGTAGCTTCTTCAGTCCTTCCTGCCGCAAAGACCACAGAAGAGAGCAGTGACAGCACGAGTACCAGTACAATCGCTTTTTTCATACTTTTCTCCTTTATCTACAATTATTTAGAATCATACTCTCTCATGGGAGTGTATGGACTACTTCTTGAAATGGAGCTTGCAGGTTTCACAACCCTTTGCAATGGTATCACCGAGTTCAAGCTCAAGGCCCATGGCCTCAGCAATACCGCGGTCCCCATCCATTGCCATATCACACAAGAGGTCGATGGTTTCGTCATCAAACCCTTGCTTTTTCCATGCATTGACCAATGCACAATAGTGGAAATCAACGTATACGTTGTCCCGATCAGCATTGATACCATCCATATTGAAGGTTTTCACCCCAACATCACCAAGGAAGGCTTCCCTGAAATCAACACAGTTGGAAGGATCATCACACTGCTGCTTGAAGCTCAAGCCATGGAAGTTTCCTGTTTTTTTGATTGCCTTTCTTACAATCTCTTCAGCATTGGCAACCCCTGCTTTACGCATCTCATCAAAGATCAATCCCATCCATGTTGCACGATGTTCAATCTGTGCACGATTGATATCAATCTTCTCCTCAACTGCATTCGCCACGTTCGTAATTTTTGACATGCCCATCTCCTTGTGTAAAAACCATATAATTGCAAATTTTATAAGAAATTTGCTAAAAAAGCATCATTAATATCTTGCTAAGATATTAGTAATATACTATTAATATAGCAGAGATTTCCAATAACGCAATAGTTTTTTCATGGATTTTATGAATGTCTATTCGGTGTAGAGCAAAACCAATAGTTTGCATTTATATACTTTCAAACTATATTACTGTAAGGCAATATGTCTGCTTAGGTCAGAAAGAGAACCAAGGAGTTTCGCATGATCATACCGATTTCAAATATCAAGACGAGAATGTATAAGGACATTCTCAACAGTATCATCAGAGGAGAATACAGACCTGAGTCTCTGTTGACAGAAAAAATGCTCACAGAAAAGTACAAGGTCAGTAAATCCCCCATCCGAGAAGCACTCATCGAACTCTGCAAGGAGGGGGTACTAAGAAGCATCCCTCGGCTTGGATATGAAGTTATCAGGATTACAGACAAAGATATTGCAGATGTCCAGGACTTCAGACTGCTTATCGAATGTGGCAGTATGGACAAGTATTGGGACAAGATAGATTCCGAGAGAATCAAGGCTGTCATCCTCAACCGGCAAGCCTGCATCGAGTGTGATGCATTCGAACACTGGGCACACAACAGCAAGTTCCATCTCCAACTCATTCACTGCTTTGGAAACAAGTTCCTTTATGACTCCCTATCCGATGCATTGAAGTTCCTCTCCCGTGCCTATGCCCAATTTTACTGGGAGCAGTGGCATAGGATGACCTTCATAAGCAAAGAAGAACACCATAAGAAAATCTTGGAGCATATTCTCAACGGGGAGAAAGAGTCTGCAATAGCAGCACTGAAAGAAGATATCAATGAATTTGCACGTGGAGATGAGTTCTTCAAACCCATTTTCCCGGATTAATACCCACAATTCAATAGGCTTGCTTGAAAAAGAGGAACAACATGAAACACCGTATCACAGTACTTGGAAGCTTTGTAGTGGATTTGATGGCTCGTTCGCCACACATACCCCAATTGGGAGAGACCGTCAAAGGCTCAATATTCAAAATGGGACCCGGCGGCAAAGGATCCAACCAGGCGGTTGCAGCACATCGCTGTGGTGGTGCCGTCAGCTTGATTACCAAGATTGGCAACGATGTGTTCGGCTCGGTTGCCAAGGACTTTTATCAGCAGGAAGGAATGTCGATCGAATATGTGTATGAAGATCTAAACCTTTCTACAGGCATCGCATTGATCATGGTCGACGATACTACCAGCCAAAACAGCATCACCGTCGTGCCGGGGGCCTGCGGAGCGATAACACAGCAAGAGGTACTTCAGGCAAAAGAATCGATTGAACAATCATCAATCCTTCTTTGTCAGTTGGAAACCAATCTTGACATTCTGAATCCAGCGGTATATCTCGTACACAAACAGGGTGGCATGGCCATCCTCAATCCAGCTCCCGCTCCTTCAATTGTTTTAGAAGATTCGTTCATCGGTCAGTTTGATGTTATAACACCCAATGAAAGTGAGGCCTCGATTCTTACCGGTATTGATGTTGTTGACTACCAAAGTGCCTACGAAGCAGCCAAGCATTTGCAGAGAAAGGGCGTCAAGGATGTAATCATCACCCTGGGAAGCCAAGGGAGCTTCCTCCTGTCCAAAGAAGGAGATGCTTGGATCTTCCCCCCTCTTGATGTAAAGGTTGTCGATACAACTGGCGCAGGAGATGCTTTCAATGGAGGATTGGCAACAGCTCTCAGCCAAGGCATGAGCCTTGATCGGGCAATTCTCTTCGCCACGGCAGTAGCTGCTCTTTCGGTGACCAAGGTAGGTACAGCACCAGCGATGCCGACCTACTCAGAGGTACAAGCCTTGCTCAAGAACATCGACTTGCAATCGTATAAGGAAAAATTCTGCTAAACAGACAGAAGGGGAAGCTGACATGCTTCCCCTCTCCTTTTTGATTTCAGAGCAATCAATCAAACTTAAAATTCTTCATGGAAAGAGGCTGGCGGGTATTCTCCAGCACATCCCTCCATAAGGACCCTTCCAAGTCGACATGATTGCGAGTCGAAACCGCCACCTTGATCGGCAGATGTACAAATCGGTTGTGCAACAGGCCGATGAGCGCCTGCGTCTTGCCCGACATTGCAGCATGGACTGCATGTGCTCCCAGACGGGCGCAGTAGATGGAGTCGTAGGAGTCCGCCGGAGCACTGCGGATGATGTAGGACGGGTCGATGTATTTCACATTCGTCTCAATCCCCTCACGTTTGAAAAACTCGTTGATGCGGTCCTTGAGAAATATCCCGATATCCTGGAACTTGACATTACCCGAGGCATCGAGCTCGTTGCTGGGTGGCAGCAACTCCTGTCCGGCTCCCTCACTGACCAAAACAACGGCATGGCCGCGGTCGAGTATTCGCCGTCTCAGGTGTTCCAACAAACCATTGGGGCCATCGAGGTCGAACGGATTCTCTGGAATGAGGCAGAAGTTGACATCGCTTTGGGCCAGGGCCGTCTGGGCGGCGATAAAGCCCGATTCACGTCCCATCACCTTGACCAAGCCGATACCATGGATGGAGTTCTTTGCCTCGACGTGGGCGCTTCTGACAACAGGAACCGCCATCTGTACGGCGGTATCGACGCCAAAGGAACTCTGGATCAAGGAGAGGTCGTTGTCGATGGTCTTGGGAATTCCGATGATGGAAATCTTCAGACCGCGTTTCTTCACCTCTTCGTAGATGTCGTAGGCGCCTCGAAGGGTTCCATCCCCACCGATGGTGACCAAAATATTGATATTCAGTTTTTCAAGGGAATCGACAATCTCCTCAACCTGTTTACCGCCGCCGCGTGCCGAACCGAGGATGGTTCCCCCCTTCTCCTGAATATCATCCACAACATCGGGATCGAGGGGAATCAGGGGCCAAGGACTGTTTTCAAGCAGGCCCTGATAACCGAACTGCACTCCGCTGATCCTGCGCACCCCGTACCGGTACCAGAAACAGCGAACTACGGCTCGAATGACATTGTTAAGTCCTGGGCAGATACCTCCGCAGGTGCAAATAGCGGCATGTACGTGTGCCGGGTTGAAGTAGATTTTCGCCCTCGGGCCCGCAACTTCCACCGTCTCTTCATGACGGGGGACCGGATGACCGTTCTCATCGATATCGGTATCGATGCCGAACAGGATGTGGTCGTCGTCGTTGACATAATCGGCCTGTCCATCATTATGCGTGGTGCTCATCATGATCGGGCTTGAGATTTTCGCCTCGCCGAGTACGGAAATGTTAAAATCCAATTTTTTCGTTGTCACAGTTCACCTCCAGGTGCATCTTGCGCTTCAAGCAGAAGTGCCAAGTCCTGCCTGAATCGATCGAATGGTACGTTCAGATCCCTCTTGGCCTGCTTCTCAAAATTACGGTACAAGTCAAGAAAAGCCATGGCGAAGGCTGTGAGGGTCGCCCCGTCGCGACTTGCCCCACCCTTGCGTCGATTCAGAACAGCAACTCCAAGACTTCTTTCCAGGTTCTGCACCATGGAAAACGCCTTCGAATAGGAGATGCCCAAGGCCGAGGCGGCCTTGCGCAATGAGTTGTGCACCGCCACCTGATCAAGCAGCCAGAGCACCCCGATTCCCATGAATTTATTGCCTTCCTCGTCGACGAGGTAGAGCTTTGTCTTTAGTTCCATGCTTCTCCTGCCGCCTGATAGACCAAGTCCACCAGTTCAGCAATCTTATCACATTCCACCGAACAATAGGCAAGTCTGAACGTTACATCGGCAATATTGATGCATCCAACCTGATACTTGTCCAGTAAGTAACGACGTAGAGCCTCGGCACTTCCTTTGGTCTTGAAGGCCATGAAGTACCCGCTATTGAAGGGATAGGGTGTCAGAAGAGGATTCCCCTCATGTTTCTTGAGCGCTTCCTTGAGGATCCGGTAGCGCTTTTCCATCTCCGTCTTTGCAGCAAGCTTGTCCGCCTCGTAGCGAGGGCCGTCCTTCATCGCCTTGGCCAGCAGACTCTGCCCGGGCTTGTCACAGTTGGAGACCGTGCTGCGGATGATGCCCAACGTCTTCTTGTTCAGCGCGTCAAAGTGAGCCTCGGTCAAATCCTTGCCGCCATAGGTGATGAATCCGATACGGAACCCCCATACCATGTCTTCTTTGGTTGCAGCATCGCATTTGACGGCGAAAATGTTGGAGTGGGCGTTGCATAGGTAGGCAAACAGGCTCTCAGTGGCGGTCTCTTCCTCGAAGAAAAGGCCATAGTAGGCGTCGTCACTGATGACCATCAGCTTCATTCCACTCTCTGCAAGCTCGATCAAGGCAGCAGCGATGGCTGCCATCTCGGCCTTGCTGGGAGTATAGCCGGTAGGGTTGTTGGGGAAGTTGAGAAGCAGGCGGGCTTTCCTGTCTGCAATCGACAGCAGTGCCTGTTTCATCCCTTCGACATTGAACCGTCCCGCATCCGTGTAGAGAGGGAAGGTAACAATACCAGCATTGACCTGATGGCCGAAGATCAACTCATAGTTGTCCCATGCCAGATCGGGAATGACCAGCGTATCACCTTCTTGGGCGAACAGCTGGGCGAGCACGCTCAGTCCATGGGTGAGGCCTGAGGTAACGATGGGCAGCGAGATGGACTTGCCCGCAAGCGAAGGGTTCTTCACAAGCATCTGGGCTTTCCAAAGTGTCCTGAGCTGCTGGTCCCCTCCACCGGGGGCGTACGAGAAGAGTTCGGAGGGCTTGAAGGAGTTCTCGGCAAACTTGTTGTAAATATCCGACAGATACATGGGCTGGCCTTGTGAGGTGGCCATTCCGATCGTGGCATTGAAACGAGTTGCTTTCTGGCCGGCTTCGGCGCTTTGGGCGACGATTCCCTTAGGGAAAAACATCCTTTGCCCGACGTCGGAGAGCATTGCATCCACTATAGTGTTTTGCAAAGTCTCATTCAGTTCAGTGGCTAGTGCGTGCATAACATGTCCTCCAGTTATGCATTACTGTATATACGGTTTCCCGTAAAATGTCATTAATACCAGCCTAAAAAACAAATTCTCCCTGCTTCTGATCCTCTCCGCCCGCGTTTGTTTTCAGCATGGCGAGAAAGGTCTCTTCGTCGACCACCGTCACCCCCAGCGCCCGGGCGCTCTCCAATTTGCTCCCGCCTCCTGCTCCTGCAAGCAGATGCGTGGTTTTTCCGGTAACAGAGCTTACGGTCCGTCCCCCCCGCTTGGTTACTTCCTCCATGGCAAGGGATCGGGGATTGAAGTGCTCAAAAGAACCGGTCACACACCAAACCTGGCCCGAGAAGCTGTCGTCGAGCTTTTGCATCTGCTGTGCTCTCTCCTCCATCGCAAGGCCTACGTCCGCAAGACGGGCAATTCTTTGCTGCATGGCGGGGTCGCTCAAGGCTTCGATGTAGAGATTTGCACTCTTTTGACCGATCTGCTTGATCGAGGTAAGCCGCTCGACATCATTGCGCTTTGCAATATCGAGTAGAGCATCCATGCTGGTAATACCATGCGTGATCAGCAACTCAGCACCTTTTTTGCCCAGCTCGGGAAGGCCAAGCGCAACCAAGACCTTGCGAAACGGTTGGGACTTGCTCTTCTGTACACCCTGCTCGATCAGGCGGATTTTCTTCTCCCCGAAGCCCGCCTGCTCTGCAAGAGCTTTACGATAATCGATGCGGTATATATCATCCACGTCCTTCAGGTAGCCCATCTCTATAAGGACCGATGCGGTTTCGGGACCGAAGCTTTCAATGTCCATCCCATCCTTGCCGATGAAAAACTCGATGCGGCCCCTCACCTGGGCGGGGCAGGCGATGTTCGGGCAGAAGGTATGGGCACCGTGCACTTGCAGAACACTGTTGCAGACCGGGCACTGTGAAGGCATTGTATAGGTGCCTTCAGAAGCCTCGTTCTTCTCGATGACGCGCTCCACAGCCGGGATGACATCCCCGCGTCGTGATATCTCCACCGTGTCCCCGATTCCCAGCTCGAGCATGTTGATGTAGTCCTGGTTGTGCAAGGTGATATTACTGATCGTCGAACCAGCCACCTGTACCGGCGTCACCCGGGCGACCGGGGTGACCCTTCCCGTTCGCCCCACCTGCACATCGATGGACTGAAGGACGGTCTGCGCCTGGGGGGACTCGAACTTATAGGCCAATGCCCATCGTGGGTGATGGCCGGTGTAGCCCAGCATCTCCCTTGCCGACACCGAGTTCACCTTGGCAACCAAGCCGTCGATCTCGTAGTCCAGGGAGGATCGCTTTAGGGTATGCTCCTGGATATAGGAAGCAAGGTCGGAGAAACTTCCACCGAAGCCGGAAAGTCCGGCAGCCTCAAGAGCCTGCCTTGCCTGCACGCCATCCTTGGCAAAGTATCCAAGATTCGGATTGAGCCTGAATCCATAGGAAGCAAGTGTTGAGAGAATCTGCAGATGGTCGCTCTGCACCACATCCTTGGAGAACCCCTCGTAGACAAAAATCTGAAGAGGGACCTTGGCCACTTCGCTGCTCTTGATCCTTCGGATTGTTCCCGCTGCAAGATTGCGGGGATTCGCAAAAGGAACTTCCAAGCTCGCATTCAATGTGGCAAAGTTCGCCTTGGGAAGGTAGATTTCTCCTCGGACAGCCAGATTCGCTTCGGTCGGAAGTCTGAGCGGTATGGATGCTATGGTCTTGACATTGGCCGTCACATCATTGCCCACCATGCCGTTGCCCCGTGTCACCGCCCGGACAAGCAGTCCATCCTCATAGTAGAGTACAATCGAAATTCCGTCGATTTTCTCCTCGATGACAATCCCCACATCCTCGCCGATTTTCGCCTCGGTCTTCTCAATCCAGGAGAGCAGCTCCCCATCACTGTACGCCTTATCCAGGCTGAGCACCGGAATGGTATGCGCAACTTCGCCGAGGGTCGAGTCGAGGTCGCTTCCCACCCGTTGGGTCGGAGAGTCGGCACGCTTTAGGTGGGGATGTTTTGCCTCCAAGGCAACCAAACGGTCGAAAAGCCGGTCGTACTCCAAATCACTGACCAAGGGACGGTTGTCCACATAGTAGGCTTTCTGATAGGCGGCAAGCTGCTCGGAAAGGGTATGGATTTCTTGTTCAAGTTCATTCATGGCTCTGATTGTACGGCTCTCTCAGCACTCATTGCAAGCCGTGGTTCGGGTTTCTCTCATTGCTTTGATGGTTCGTACATGGTATCTTTCTAAGGCGAGAGAGGGAGGGAGCATGGCAGAGAAAAAACCATCGACAAGCAAGGTGACGGCGCTTCATGGACTGATCGTCACCGCCTCGGTCGATGCCGGCCGGATCGAGGAAATTTCCCTCCCCGAACTGGATGCAAACTTCACCTTGGTGACCACCCGGGACATCCCCGGCACGAACAGGGTCCGCACCCTCGACGCGGCCACACCGCTGCTCACCTCTTCGACCATAAGCTACCATCAACAGCCGATTCTGGCACTGTTCGGCTACGACAGCGAATCTGTACAGCTCAAGGCAAGGGAGATCAACATCTCCTACCAGCTGCCCACGGCTCAGGAAAGCCCGACCGCGGTCATCGAGTCGACTCCGTACACCTACCATTTCGGGTCGCTTGAGAGCATCACCGGCGATGCCGACCTTGCCGTACTGGAGCGCTCCTACCGCTACAGCGGCTCGGACTACCGAAGCAACACCCTCACCCGTATCAGCGTGGAGATGGAAGGTGATATCCTGCACGTCTATACACCCACACAATGGCCCAGTCATGTGCGGGAGACTGTCAGTGATACCACCGCAATCCCCAAGCGCAGGATAGTCGTACATCGCCTCCCCTTCTACGCGCCCCATGACGAGATGCTTACCGCCCCTTCGGCCCTCTGCTCGATCGCCGCCATCGCCTGCTTAAAGGCCGACTGCCCCACCGATCTCATGTGCAAGGTTGAAAGCTTCAGACCCGACCTTTCCATCAAGCGCAAGAGCTGGTATTACAGCGATGGACGGGTCCAGGCGGAAGACATACACGTGCAGGTCAATCAAGGGTGCGAACCGATGTTCAGCGACGAGATGGCCAATCAACTCATCGCAGGCCTGGTTCCTCTCTACCCCCTACAGGCCTTGAACATCTCGATAACCTTCTCCTCCGGCAACACTCCTCCTTCGCACTTCTTCGGGGACCTCGGGTACGCCGATGCCCTTTCCAGCACCGAGGCCCACTACTGCTCACTGGCAAAGCTTACCGGTTACAACCCCCTCTCATGGAGACTCAAGTTCACCGCAGAGAACACCGGGCACACCCAGGTCATCAGAACCGACAAGTATACCAAGCTCAAGGACCTGATAAACGAATTAAGCACCCGTTGTGATTTCCAGCGTAAGAATGCCGCCTATGAGATGCAGCGCCAGATGCGCGTCAAACTCTCCACCTTCTTCAACTACAGCAGGGGAACCGCCCTGGCCTGCGGCCCGGGGATCAGCGGGTTTTCCAGTGAGTGCCGCTCGCTTCCCCAGCAATCGGTCCAAATCACCCTCAAGCCGAACAACAAGGTTGAGGTGAATACCTCGTTTTACAACAATGGGTCAAGTGCCGAAATCTGGCGGCAGATCATAAGCGAGGAGTTGAGCGTCTCCAAAAGCGACATCTCCTTCATTGAAGACCAAAAGGAGATGCTCGACAGCGGGCCGTCGGTGTTGTCGGCCAACAGCGGGCGCATGCCCCAACAAGTTCTTCGCGCCTGCAACCAGATCAAGGAGAAGCGATTCGTCCAGCCCCTGCCGATTTGTGAAAGCGTGCTCTCGCCCAAGCAACCGGAAACCAAAGGTTCGCTCTTTTTCAGCAACAGCTGGATAGCCCTCATCCTAGAGCTTGAAATCGATGCTGTCCTTCTGCAGCCCTTGGTTCGTTCGGTATGGGTCTCAGTCTCCCTTTCGCGAATATTCGACGAGCAGGTGCTCAAGAGCAAGATCCGCCATACCATCGTCTCCACTCTCAGAGAAGCCGGAGCGTTGCTCTCCCACCGAAGCAGCTTTGAGATCGACATCTCCATCACAAGCGATGGGGAGCAGATATCCTCCTCGGTTACCAGCGCCCTCAAAGGGGTGGTAACCGCAGCCTTCATCTCCGCCCTCGAACAAGCCCTCGGAACCCCGGTGGCCAAGGTCCCTGTGGACGGAGCAACCTTGCTTGCAGCCATGCGGGGAAAATCATGAAAATAGAATGCACCATCGACGGCAAGGCTCTCTCCCTTTCGGTGAACTCAAACAAGCCTCTTTCCCTGATCCTGATGGAGGACGTGGGAAACAGGACCATCATCAGTCACTGCAGGGGGAATGCATGCGGAAATTGCATCGTTCTTATCAACGATGAGGCGGAGCTCAGCTGCATCATTCCCGCCTTCAGATTGCGGGAAGCCAACATCAAGACCTTTGAAAGCTATCAGAAAACGCGTCAGTACCGGGATATCGAACGGGCATACCAATCCACCGGCAACACCCCGTGCCCCAACTGCTATGCATCCAAGACTTTGATCATCGAATCCATTCTCCAAGAGCTTACCAACAGTACGCGGCTGAAGGCCTTGGGCAGAAACAGTCCTCAGCTCCGAGACGAGAAGCAGAGCGAGGAGAAGCTGGATAAGAAAGCCATCATCCAGGAGCTCAGCCTCAATACCTGCCAATGCATGGACATGTCCGAGATGCTGCAGATTGTGGAAATAGCCCTTACCTACAGGAGGCGCAAGCGTGTACGAAGGAATTAGGTCTCCTGTCATCCATACCCCCAAGACCCTCAGTGAGTTCGCCACCATCGCCTACCGCTATCCATCAGCGGTAATATGGGCGGGCGGCAGTTACCTGATGAGCCAAAAAGAGTACTATCCCAGCGAAATCAAGGACGGCATCATCGACCTCGGATCACTGGAGGAGCTGAAGAAAATCACCCGCAACGACCGATTCGTCGAAATCGGGGCGATGGTTACCGCCAGTCAGCTGCTCTTTGCAGGGAAACTGGTCCTGCCTCCTGTGCTGCAGGAGACTCTGCGTACCCTTGCTTCGCAAATCGTGAGGCGCCAGATCACCGTCGGCGGAAGCCTGTGCGTACCGGACATCCGGCTCGCACTCTCCACAGCCTTGGCGGTACTGGACGCCATGGCCGAAGTCAAATACTATCAAGGCGGAAAGGTTTCCACCCATTGGATCCCCATCGCAAAGCTCTACGACAAGGATGGCAAGCTCCTCCTTGGTTCTCAGAAAGCCCTGCTCACCCGCATCCGCATCGGCCTTGAATACGGTGATTACCAGAAGTTCGTTTGCGTTGAGGACCCTATCCGCAATACCGATGAATGTGTTATAGTTGCCTTCCAGGCAAACCGGTCGCAGAACGCTCTTTCAAAGGTCCAGTTCTGCATCACCTTTCCCAACAAGGCCTTCCATATAAGCAAGGACCTTGAGTCGAAGTTGTCGGGTTTGACCCTCCCGATTCATCCAGAACGGGTCAATACGCTCTCTTATGAGCTGGTAGCCGAATTAACCAAAATGCACTCAGGAATCAGTGAACTGCAACTCGAGCGTGGAAGAAGGATTTTTGAATCCTTCCTGCACGATCTCAATGCCCAGTCCCTCTCATCCTGAGCACGTGGAGCACTGTATACATGTCTGAGCTTGAGTCCGAAATCAAAGTAGAGCAGAGTCGATTCGTCCATCTGCACAACCACACCGACTTCTCCCTCCTCGACGGAGCCGCCCCCATCAGCCGCTACATGGCAAAGGCGAAAAGCCTCGGCATGACGAGCCTGGCCATCACCGATCATGGGAATATGTTCGGCGCATTGCGCTTCTATTACGCGGCCAAGGATGCCGGCATCAATCCGATCATCGGTTGTGAATTCTACTGCAATCCACCCTCTCATACCGAGCGCCCCGCCCCCGGCGGTCGAAAACCCAATCAGTACCACCTCATTCTCCTTGCAATGAACGAGAAAGGCTACCACAACCTGATGGAGCTCAACTCCATCTCGTACACCCAGGGGTTCTACTTCAAGCCCCGCATCGACGACGAGCTTCTGGTAAAATACAACGAAGGGCTCATCTGCCTTTCTGCCTGCCTGGGTGGGGAAATCCTGCAGCACCTGCTCAACGACCAATACGACAAGGCAAAGCAACGCGCACTTTGGTTCTCTTCGGTTTTCGACGACGGACGCTACTATCTGGAAATGCAGGACCACAACCTTGCCGAGCAGAAGCGCACCAACCCCCTGCTCAAGCAGCTCAGCGATGAGACCGGCATCCCCCTCGTCTGTACCAACGACATCCACTACATAGAAAAGGATGACGCCAATGCCCAGGACCTGCTGCTCTGCGTAGGCACCAACTCCAAAAAGAACGATCCGGATCGCATGCGGTTCCCCAATCAGGAATTCTACATGAAAAGTGAAGAGCAGATGGCCTCACTCTTCAGCTGGTGTCCTGAGGCTGTGGAAAATACCAGCAGAATCGCAGAGCGATGCAACCTCGAAATTCACCTCCCAGGCCCGCTGTTGCCCGACTTCGATGTTCCCCGGGGCTTTGAAGGCCCGGCGGCGTATTTGCGCCATCTCTCCCATGAAGGGTTGAAAAAGCGGTATAAACACGTCACCGAGGATTTGACAAAACGGTTGGATTATGAGCTGGATGTCATCATTAACATGAAGTTCGAGGGGTACTTTCTCATCGTCATGGACTACATCCAGTGGGCGAAGCAGCACGACATACCCGTCGGACCGGGGCGTGGATCGGGTGCAGGATCCTTGGTTGCATACTCCATCGAAATTACCGATGTCGACCCGATCAAGTACAACCTCCTGTTCGAACGATTCCTCAATCCCGAACGGGTGAGCATGCCCGACTTCGATATCGACTTCTGCTTCGAACGAAGGCAGGAGGTCATCAACTATGTAACCGAGCACTATGGAACAGAGCGGGTCGCCCAGATCGCCACGTTCGGAACCCTGAAGGCCAAGGCCGTCGTCAAGGACGTCGCCCGAGTTCTGGATATTCCCTTCGACGAATCGAACAATATCTGCAAACTCATCCCCGACGACCCCAAAATGACGCTCGCCAAGGCGTTTGAACAGAATAAGGAACTGGTTGAACTGGAACAGAAAGGCGGCGTATATGCCGAGCTGTTCGATGCAGCACGACGTCTGGAGGGTTTGAACAGGCATACATCAACCCACGCAGCCGGAGTGGTCATCGGCAAGGAGGAGCTGGTAAACTATGTCCCGCTCTATCGTGATGCCAAAACCGGTGCCATCTCCACCCAATACACCATGGATCTCATTGAAGAGTGCGGCCTGGTGAAAATGGACTTTCTGGGACTGAAGACCTTGACCCTGATCAAGCACACCGAGGACCTGATCCACAAGAAGGATCCAAACTTCACCAGCACTGCAATCGATGAGGAGGACCCCAAAACCTTTGAGATGCTCTGTCGGGGGGAGAGCACCGCCGTCTTCCAGTTTGAAAGCCAGGGAATGCAGAACATCCTCAAAGAGGCAAAACCCTCCAATATCGAGGACCTGGTCGCCCTCAACGCCCTCTATCGTCCCGGCCCGATGGCCTATATCCCACAGTTCATCAACTGCAAGCTTGGCCGCCAACCCATCACCTATGCAAACCCGGAGTTGGAAGAGGAGCTGAAGACCACATACGGGGTCATCGTCTATCAGGAACAGGTCATGAAGGTGGCCCAGATCATTGCCGGCTACTCGCTTGGCAGTGCTGATATTCTCAGGCGCATCATGGGTAAGAAGAAAGTCGCCGCACTTGAGAAGGAGAAGGTGAAGTTCATAGCCGGGGCGAAAGCCCTCGGTCGCAGCGAGCAGCATGCCGCAGAAATCTTCGAGATGCTCGAGCCCTTCGCCGGGTACGGTTTCAACAAGAGCCATGCGGTGGCCTACTCGGTCGTAGCGTACCAGACCGCCTTCCTCAAGGCAAACTACCCAGCCGAGTTCTGGGCGGCCAACCTGACCAACGAGATGAACAGCCCCGACAAGTTCAGCGAGTATCTGCAGGTGGCGAAGGACCAAGGCCTTGAGATCCTTCCCCCTTCGGTCAACTACTCGGACAAGCACTTCTCTGTTGTGGACGGCAAGATCGTCTACGGCCTCGCCGGCATCAAGAATGTCGGGGAGGGGGTGGTCGAGCTGTTGGTGCAGGAACGGGAGAAGAGCGGCCCCTACAAGGACCTGCTGGACTTTTTGACCCGACTCGAGGCGAAGGCCATGAACACCAAGCTGTTGGAATCTCTGATCAAGGCGGGAGCCTTCGACAGCATGGGAACCAACCGCCCCACCTTGTTGGAAAACCTCAGCGATGCCATCGTTTATGTACAAAAGCGCAAGGAGGCAACCGCCTTCGGTCAGATTTCCCTCTTCGACGAGGAGACGGAAGCCTCGATGGAGACCTTCAGCATGAAACCGGTCGAGGACTGGAAGCTTCCTGAAAAACTGGAAATGGAGAAAGGCCTTTTGGGTTTCTACATCTCAGGCCATCCCTTGGATGCCTTTGCTCAAGCAATAAACCAGCGGGTGACGGCCAACACCGCCCACTTGGAGACAATCGGGTTCAACCGGCCCACCAACATCATTGCCATGGTCAGCTCGATCAGGCCCTTCACCACCCAAAAGGGAGGTATCATGGCCTTTTTACAGCTCACCGACCGCAATGCAACCTTCGATGCAACCTTGTTCCCCAAGATTTTCGAGCAGTATCGTGACATGCTGCATGTCGATGGCATCTATGGATTTGTCGGTAAATTCGACAACTCCAGAGGCAATGATAAAATTTCCTATCTGATTGAACAGATATTCGAGGATCCCAACCAGTTGGCCCCGATTGCCGTTTCGCGTTGCCACATTGAGTTGGAGAAGTCCTTTTGCAGTACTGAACAGATTTCCCATCTGAGGGACACCTGCCTCACCTATGGAGGTAGCTGCAGCGTCCTGCTCCACTTCAAGACCGAAGGGGAAAGCATGCCCCTGGTCGTCGAGTGCGGCCGAGAATTCTCGGTCCGGTACTGCGATGAGATTGAAACGGCGGTGAAGGAAAATCCCTCGGTGCTGAATATTTGGTTCGACTAATGGGAAAAAGTTCTGTATCTTGGACAGTGGAGGAACAATATGAACCAAACCTACTATGACAGCGGGGTTCCCATCCTACCGGCAGCATCCAATGTCTTCATGACCATTGCCTCGATTGCCGCTTCCCTGCTCTCCTTCTATTCGCTTCTGATCTGGCTCAGGATTGTTCTTACGTGGATCCGCATCCCCGGCCAGTTGCAGGAGAATCCGCTCGCCGCCCTTCTGGGCAAAATCGTCGACCCCTACCTCGCGTGGTTCAGGGGGATCAGCAGCCTTAGGCGAAGTCGGTTGGACCTCACCCCGCTCGTGGCCCTTGCAGTCCTTTCGGTGGTCCAGTCGATGCTTCGCCTCTATGGGTCCTACGGCAGCTTGACGGTGGGCATGGTCGTTGCCTTGGTGCTGCAGACGCTCTGGTCCTACCTGCTCAGCCCCGTCTTCTGGTTCTTGATCATCCTCTTGGGCATACGCCTTGTTTTCTGTTACAAGCGCAGCCCGGGAGTCATCGGGTACATCTCCATGCTCGATTCCATGATCGGCGGAGTACTGAACTGGGTGCAGAACCTCTTCTATCCCAAAAAGTCAATCAACGACCGACAGCTGATCATCACAAGTCTGGTCTTCTTCATCGCCGCCTATATCGGATCTTCTCTGCTGCTGCGTTTCATGGTGGGATTCTTCGCCAAGCTCGGATTCTGATCCATGGCGTACGTCCGCGGCCTGAAAACCAGTATTACCGAACTCGGTGGAGTCGGGCCTGCCGCAAAGGCAGGCTATGCCGAACTTGGCATCACCACCTACAGCGACCTGCTCCTGCTCTCCCCCAGATCCTGGGAGGATCGCAGTGAAGTACACCCGCTGGGTTTGGTTGAAGACTCCCAGATGGCCAATACCCTGGTCGAGGTGCTCTCCCACTCCTATTTTGGCATGAGAACGGGCAAAAAGCGGACCTTGAAGATTATTGTCCGCGATGTCTCAGGACTCGGGGACGGCCGGCTCAGCCTGTTGTGTTTCGGACGCAACTTTCTGGAAAAAACCATCAAGGTCGGGCGGATCTATTACTTGTACGGCAGCGTCAACCGCAACCGTGGCGAGCTGCAATGCTCCCAATTTGAACTCTATCCGGCCACCGAGGATGGCGATTTCCCCAAACAGTTCGGACAGATCCTTCCCATCTATCCCCTGCGCGGCTCGCTGAGCCAGCGTCTTATCAGAGCAAACATCAAGGCAGTGCTGGCAACTGTCGACAGATTTGAACAGGAGCTGCCCGCCTCCCTGCGCGAACGGTACCACCTCATGGATACCGACCAAGCAATCAGAACCTACCACTTCCCCCCCTCGGTGGAAATCCTGCACCAAGCACGCAGGACCCTGGCCCTGACCGAGCTTTTCTACCTGCAGCTGGTGACCAGAAGGCATAAAAGCCTGGAACAACGCAGTGCACGGACTGGGCCGAGCATTCCCACCAAGCTGGAGTTGAAGTGCATCGAAACACTGCCCTTCAGCCTGACGGTCGACCAGCTGGCCAGCCTGAAGGAAATCCGAAAGGACCTGGACAGTGATGTCCCCATGAACCGACTGTTGCAAGGCGATGTCGGCAGCGGAAAGACCTTGGTGGCTTGGATCAGCGCCCTGCACGTCCTCTCCCAGGGAGCTCAGGTGGCCTTCATGGCCCCCACCGAACTTTTAGCCCGACAGCATGCAGAATCGGGGGCTGCATTGTTGGAAAAACTTGGAATCAGATTGGCCTTTTTGACCGGTTCGGTCAAAAACAAGGAACGCAGGCTCCTGCTTGAGGCCATCAAAGACGGAGAAGTCGATATCATCATCGGCACCCACGCCCTCTTCTCGGCCGAGGTTGTCTTTCGCAACCTCAGGTATGTCATCATCGACGAGCAACACAGATTTGGAGTCGAACAGCGCCTCGCCCTTCTGGAGAAAGCCCAGGTTCCCGACCTGCTGCTCATGACCGCCACCCCGATTCCCCGCACCCTTTCGCTGACCGTATTCGGAAATCTCAACGTTTCCACCCTCAAGACCATGCCGGCCGGCCGCAAGCCGGTCATCACCCATCTGGTCAATGAGCAGAGCCGCAAGCGCATGTACCAGGCGGTGGGGGTCGAGTTCCAACGCGGGCACCAGGCGTATTTCGTCTACCCACGCATCGATGACAGCGGCGAGAGCGACCTTCGCGATGTCACAAACATGTACGAATTCCTCAAGGATGAATACCCTGCCGTCCCCTCGGCCTTGATCCACAGCAAGCTTGATGAGGAGGAGAAGGTCCGTATCCTCAAGGAGTATCAGGCAGGCAGGCTCTCCTACCTGGTATCCACCAGTGTGGTCGAGGTCGGAATCGACATCCCCAATGCCACGTGCATGGTCATCGAGCATGCCGACCGCTTCGGACTTTCGGCGCTGCACCAGCTGCGTGGACGTGTCGGACGATCGGAGCTGCAGTCCTATTGTTTTCTGGTCTTCGGAAATGACCTGACCGATGAGGCGAAACAACGATTGAAGGTGATGAAAGAGTCCAACGACGGCTTCTTCATCGCCGAACAGGACCTGCTCATCCGAGGACCGGGCGAGATAACGGGCACAAGACAGTCGGGCTACCTCAAGCTCATCTATGCTTCGCTGACCGACGACCTGCCGCTTATCGAGATAGCCAGAAACGAAGCAGATCTCCTGTTGGAGCACGATCCGGGGTTGCTGTTGGTCGAGCATGAACCGATCAGGGCCGTCCTTGCCAATGCCCCTCCCTTTGAAGAAGAGCACAAAGAGGCATGAAACGGCAACTTGCACAAGTGTGCTCAGGTTACTATCATCAAGGAGCGAGGTGAAACGTATGCGCATAACCGGAGGAATCTATCGCGGAAGGACAGTTGCCTGTCCCCCGGGAATCATAAGACCTGCAATGGACATGATGAGGGAGTCGCTGTTCTCAATCCTGGGAAACCTGGAGGGAAAGAGCTGGCTGGACCTGTTCACCGGCAGCGGTTGCGTCGGTATCGAAGCTGCAAGCCGGGGAGCGGCTCCTGTGCATCTGGTGGAGAAGGACCGGCTCAAGAAATCCACCATCATAGAGAACATCAGTATGGTGGAGAGCGAGATCACTCTTTTCATGGCGGATGTCCATCGATTCATCCCAACCGCCAAGCGTCAGTACGACATCGTCTACGCCGATCCTCCCTTCCCCATGCAGGGAAAGGTCGGACTCGCCCAATCGGTGGACAAGCAGAAGCTGCTCTCCGATGGAGGGCTTTTCATCATCCACTACCCCTCCGAGGAAAAAGGCCAGTGGCCCGAGCAGGTGGGGAACCTGGTTTGCTACGACCAGCGTAAATACGGCAGAAGCACCCTTCGTTTCTATAAGAATACCCAGAATGCGGGAGAACAGCATGAAATCTGACCTTGTCCTGATCGATGAAAACAACATAGCACACAGCACATTCACCACGTACAGCTATGAGACGGATTGTTTCTCTGAAGCCCGATTGGCTTTTTATTTCCAGATTGTACAGGAGGCGGCGGGCATGCATGCAGCGATGCGCGGCTGCTCGATTCCCGATTTGCATAAGGAAGGAAAGACGTGGGTCATCACCCGCAGCAGCATGGAGATCGAGCGATATACCTGCTGGCCCGAGGTGATCAAGGTCCAGACCTGGGCGCAGGAGCCGATCAGGCTGCACCTCCCTCGTGTGGTCAAGGGCTTTGATGGTGCAGGCAATCCGCTTTTTACCGCCAAGACCCATTGGGCCATCATCGACCTGGACAATGGCAGACCTCTGAGGCCCATGGATATGTCACTGCGTATCGGCCTTCCCCCCGCCGATGATGAAATGCATCGGCTGGACATGACGCTCCCCAGGAGGCAGGAAGACGAGAGCCTTGAGCTGCTGTGCACCTTCAAACCGATCATTGCATATCTGGATACCGACCGGAACCTTCACGTGAACAACATCTCATACCTCAACTGGGCTCTGGAAAGCCTTCCTTCGGCGTTCCGCAACCGCTGTAAGGTCTCATCGGTCGATGTATCCTATCTCAGGCAGACATTCCTTGAGGATGATTTGATTGTCTCCACCTATGCTCCCCGGAAAGAAGCCCTGTTCAGTGATGAACCGACACTGCAGCATACGATCGTGCGCAAGGAGAAGGATGGAACATCCACCTTGGTGTGGCAGGGAACGACAACCTGGAAACGAAGGGAAGAACTCAGATAAAGACTTTGCGAAGCGTGGGATCCTTGCCCAGCAACAAGCCTATGGACTCACGAACAAGGAAGAGGCCGTTTTTGGAGTTGGCGCTGTAATAGCAGTACCAGCAGCCCTCCTCACTCTTGTAATGCACATCACAACCGACGATATAGCGGCTCGCCCAACCCGATTGGGGGGGGACGAGCACCGGGGAGCGGAACGAGGGCTTGAAAACAAGCCCGTCGGTACTTTCCAGTTGCAACAGCATGCTGGTGGTCTTCGCCCGCTTCTTGTCCCAGTACATGGCACACTCAAAGCCTACATACCCGTCATCGGTCTTCACCACCTTGATGCTTCCCACCGCCATGTTTCGATAGGGGTCGTCGGCATAGGGTGAGAGCAGAGGCTCCCCCTCGTTGGCCAAGGCATACGGACCCTCCAAATTGCTTGAAAGAGCCATGGCGAAGTGTCTGCTTGTCTTTTGCTTGGTATCGGGGAGCAACAGGTGCGAGGCGCCGAAGTAGAGGCGGTAGCCCTGCTCCGTCTTGATGAGCTGGGGACGGGAGATGCGCGGTTTCTTCAACCCATCCTTGGCAAAGGGAACCGTTCGGCTGTCCAGAAGGATTTTGGGTTCACTGAACAGAATCAGGTCGGTCGAGGAACGCATTTCAAAGCGGCTGTAGGTTATCTTCTCCTGCTCCCTTCGTCTGAACCGTCCTTTTCGGATGGGAGGCAGGGAGGCATTGTGCTTCTCATACATCAGGTAGTAGATGCCGTCCTCATGGTATATGAAGGGGGAATGGCCCCTGAGCTCGATCATCTTCTTGGGCTCCCAACTGATCCCGTTCTCACTGATGAAGTGCTCGATTCCCACCCAGGTGTGGCCGAACAGATGCCATTTGCCGTCCGGGCTCTCCTCGGGGAACAGGAAGCATGGATCGCAGAGCCGGCTCATATACCACTGGCTGCGAATGACAGGCTCATCGCTGAACGGATACCACGAGATTTTCGAAAAGGTGGAGAGGGAGAGGGCCATCGGACCTACTCCTGCTTGCGCTTATTGGGTCGGCGTCCACCCCAAAGCGGACTGAGGTTCTGCTCGAGGTTGAACTTCTTGTTCATCCACTTGATGATCTTGGAGTAGACAAAGAAACTTCCACCGATGCTCACGACAAACGTCAGGCCCAGCCACATCGGGATCAAGGAGCTGTTGGGGTCGACGAACCGGGTGATCAGGATGAAACAGACGATGAAGAGAATCATCATCAACAGGATGTTCAATACGGTGGCAGCCAACATGAACCAGAGGGTATTCGATTTCTTAGACATGCTTTCCTTCCTTGGATTCCGAACGCTCGAACAGAATGCTGGCCGCAAGCAGGATGCCGCTGATGACCAGGGAGGCATCAGCTATATTCCAGGTCGGCCAACGTTCAAAGCCCAGAAATCCATAGACTTTGACGCTGATGAAATCCACCACCCTGAAGCTTCGGAATATCCGGTCGATCAGGTTGCCGATGCCTCCACCCAGAAACAAGGCGAGCACCCAACGGTGGAATGAACTGAGTATGAAACGTTTGGAAAAATACACCACGCACACGGCGATGACCAAAAGCACGGGGACAATGATGAAAAACAGCAGCTTGACGGCCAAGGGCAGACTGTCGCCCATACTGAAGGCAATGGCGGTATTACGCACATGGACGATAGCGAGAAAGTCACCCCAATACTGATAACCGACGGTGTTTTCTGCAATATGACGAACTATCCAAGCCTTGGAAAGCTGGTCTGCAAGGATAACACAAGCTGTAAGCAATAATGGCAGGTAGCTTCGTTTGTTCTGTCCCATAGTGCTGACTATACTATAACCCGGTTGGGTTGGCAACAAAGACAACGTTAAGTGAGAAGGTCTCACGGATGTGTTCCATGAGCGCCAAAGGTCCGAACGTCTCGGTCACATAATGCCCCCCGGCGATCACCGTAATCCCGCCTTCGGCGGCATCGTGATAATACTGGTGCTCAAACTCTCCGGTTATAAAGCAGTCAAGGTCATCCGAAAGAGCTGCGAGCACATCCGAGCTCGCACCCCCGCTTACGATTCCCACTCGGTGTATCACCTCATCACCGAATGGAAGGATCAGGGGGTTCTTGAATCCCAACCTGGCTGATATCCACTCTGCACTCCGACCATCGGCCAGCGTACCCTTGAAGCCCAGCATCCGGCCCTTGTGCTCTGCAAAGCCTTGGATGTCCTGCAGCCCCAGCTTTCTTGCAATGGTAATGTTGTTACCCACCTCGCTGTGGGCGTCAAGTGGAAGGTGGGCCGCATATACATCCAGATTTCCCTCAATGAGCGTCTTCAGCCTGGTGTAGTGAGGCCCGCACACGGCAAGCGGCTGTCCCCAGAACAGGCCGTGATGAACCACCAGCAGGTCTGCACCCGCCTCTATTGCCCCCTCGAATACGGCCTGACAGGCGTCCACGGCAAAAGCGACGGTATGCACCTCGCGATCGAGGGGCCCTACAACCAGGGAATTCATTGAGCGATCAATACCCTCAAACGAGGCAACTTCCAAATATGCATCAAGATAGGTGACCAGTTCACTACGTTTCATAGCCATAGTATAAAGAGTTGACACCTTTTGTTCCACCACCTATAGTTCGAGCATGACCGATACACAGGTACGGGTAAAGCCGCTTACATATGAAGAAGCTTCCTTTGATTTCGACCTCGCAACCATTCGAACATGCAGGGCTCTTGGCAGCAGTGAGCCGATTGTCGGGCAACCACGCGCCCTGAGGACGCTCGAACTGGGTCTTTCCCTCTCCAAAAGCGGCTACAATATCTTTGTCAGCGGCGACAGCGGCAGCGGTAGGCACAAGGCGGTGCGCCATGCAGTTCAGAATCTTATCCACGACACCTCGTCGCTGTGCGACCTCGTCTATGTCTACAACTTCCTTCAACCCAACAGTCCGAGGGTTCTTACCTTCGCATGCGGGGATGGGCAACTGTTTTGTGATGCTTCAGAGGCATTCAACCAAGAACTTCTCTCCCTGGCCCTGCAAAAGCGGGATTTTTATGCAACGGCCCTCGAACTGGTTTCAGAATTCGAGGCGCAATTTCCCCAAGCATCGCTTCGTGACCATTTCGACCATATACGCATGGACCTCAAGCGGATGGACAAGCACATCCAGGGCCTTGATGAAAAAGCCTGCAAAGCCGATCCTATTGCCACCAAATACCGGGCGAATCTTCTGGTAAACCATGCAAAGGCCACTCAGAGACCTTTTATCATTGAATCACATCCATCCTTTTCAAACCTCTTCGGCTCGGTGGACAACGAGCAGAAAATGCCCCATTTGGGCCTGCATGCAGGAACCCTGCTGGAGGCGAGCGGAGGCTTCTTGGTCATCGATGCCGAGGAGCTGCTCAGCGAGCAGGGACTGTGGGACGCGCTGAAGCGCTACCTTGATGCCAACGCCCTGACTGTTGAGAGCGGAGCCATCACCAAGGGTGAATTACGCAGCGCCTCCATCAGGCCGCAGATGCCCCCGTTGCCGGTCAAGGTCATTCTTATCGGCAGTGAGGAGACCTATGACACCCTCACCGAAGGCGATGAGCGCTTTCTCACCCTTTTCAAGCTCTGTGCACAGTTTGACTACTCGATGAATCTTGATGAGAAGGCCATCGCCCAGACAATCGCCAACCTTGACAGCTATGCAAAGCAGAACCAGTTGCTCGAGCTCAGTGACGAGGCTTTTCTCCAGCTGCTCAGATACAGCTGCTGGTATGTGGAGTCCCGCGAACATCTGAGCACCCAGTTCTCCACCCTCTACGACCTGCTCGAGGAGGCGAACTGGTGGGCGCGTTATCATCGGAAGAACCAAATCGACGATCAGGTGATCCTCACCGCCCATGCAGAGCGGGAGTATGCCAACGGCATCAGCGAGACCAAGATCAACGAGGAAATCATCAGCGGCGATATGATCATCAGCCTGAGCGGCACCAAGGTCGGGGTGGTCAACGGCTTGGCCGTCATGGACAGGGGGAGCGCATCCTTCGGGACTCCCACGGTGATCAGCTGCACGGTGGCGCCGGGCAATGAGGGTATTGTAAACATCGAGCACGAGGCCGGTCTGAGCGGTGAAATCCACGATAAGGGGCTGTTGATTCTCGAGGGGTACCTGCGCAAGCACTATGCCCGCACCTTCCCCCTTTCCATTTATGCAGGAATCGCCTTCGAGCAGTCCTATGCCGAAGTGGATGGGGACAGCGCCTCCTCAAGCGAGCTGTACGCCCTGCTGTCGGCCATCGGGGAGCTTCCCGTCCGCCAGGACATCGCCGTCACCGGTTCGGTGAACCAGATGGGCATGATCCAGCCGGTGGGCGGCATCAATGAAAAAATCGAAGGATTCTTTCATACCTGCCAGGCGACCGGCCTGACCGGAAGGCAGGGGGTCATCATTCCATTTCAGAATGTACGCAACCTGATTCTCGGCTATGAGGTGCTTGAGGCGATCAAGGCCAAACAGTTCTTCATCTACCCCATCAAGACGATCGATGAAGGCATGCAACTCTTGACCGAACGGCCTGCAGGCATCCGCAATGCAAAGGGCAACTACAGCGCAGGCAATTTCAACTACGATATCGAGGACAGGTTGCGCAAGATGTACCAGGCGGTCCTAGCCAACAGAGGTTAGGCTGCGCAGCTTCTTTAAAAAAGGAAGTATGTAGGCAAGCGAGAGTACAAAGGTAAGCACATCGGCGATGGGCTGGGCGAGCTGCACCCCTGCCAGCCCGACGAGACCGGGCAGCAGTGCGATGACAGGAACAAAGAAGAAACCCTGTCTGGCAAGGGCCAATACGGAGCTTGAGTTTCCATGGCCGGTACTTTGGAACACCATCCCGCTCAAGGTATTGAACGAGGACAGCGGCATCAGGATGCACTGGTAGCGTATGGCAACCGTCCCGATGGCGATGACCGTCGGGTCTGAGAGAAACAGCAGCATGATATAGTGCGCTCCTGCAAAGCAGACCACACCGATGAAGGTGAAAGCCAGAACTCCGGTTCGTACACAGAACGTATAGGCTTCAATCAGACGGTCGTAGCGCTTGGCTCCCCAGCTGAAGCCGGCAACCGGCTGCAGGCCTTGTCCGAATCCTATCAAAGCCGAGTTGAGGAACTGCATCACGCGGGTGGTGATGGACATCGCAGCTATCGCTTCATCACCGAATGGGGCGGAGAAAACATTCAGACAAATCGCTGAAACGGTGTGCAGCAGGGTACGAAAGAGCGAAGGGGCTCCAACGGTGAAGATATCACGATAGATCCACCACTTCAGTCTCACATGCCGGAGGGAAAGGTGCAAGTTGCTTCTTCTCTTGACGAAATGCGAGAAGAGAATGAAGAAACTGAAGCCCTGACTGAGAACTGTTGCAAGGGCCGCCCCCTTGATGCCCATACCCAGAACAAAGATGAATATCGGATCGAGTATCACATTCAGGATGGCACCGCTGCTCATCCCGAGCATGCCAAGGTGGGCCTTCCCCTCCGAACGGAGGTTGTTGTTCATCGTATAGCAGACCGCCATCCAAGGTGCACCGACGAGAATCACCGAGGCATAGCTGACCGCTTCGGTCTCGATGGTGGGGGTTGCTCCCAAGAACCGTACCAGCGAGGTGGTGCCGGCCAGACCGGCCAGGGTGAACAGCAGGGCCATGCTCATCGAGGTGAAAAAGGCGGTGCTGAAAACTTGGTCTGCCTCAGTGCGTTGCTTTGCGCCAAGCAGACGCGAAACCGTATTGGCAGACCCCTGGCCGAATGTGATGCCGATGGACTGGATGATGCTCATGATCGAATAGACTATCCCCACCGCAGCACTGCTTTCGGTCCCCAACCGACTGACGAATATGGTATCGGTCATCGAGTAGAATGAGGTGATGAGCATGCTGATGATCGTCGGGGTAGCCAATTGAAGAATGAGCGATCTCACCGGTTGCTCGGTCATACGCTTATAGTTCTGCTCGGCGTTGAGCGTTTGGAATTTCATGCAGAGAACCATCCATGCATCATGATTCCTGCAGCCACTGCGACATTCAACGAACCTTTGGTCCCCGCCTGGGCGATGGACAGCCTGCCCAGCGAAGCTTCACAGGCGCCAAGCAAGGCCGGACTCACCCCCAGCTCTTCACTGCCTATCACACCAATCCCTTTGGCCGGAAATGGGAATACATCAAGTTCGGTTCCTCCGGTCTCCAAGGCGAACAGGGGAAGATCGAGGATCTTCAACCGGGCGAGCATCGCTTCCTCACCGAGCACCTCATACTCCACAGTCCGGGTGCACCCTCGGCTTGTTTTATAGGTTCTTGGATGATCGACGGCGGCACAACCCTCCACCAGATAGATTTTCTGAATGCCGAAGGAGTCGGCCGATCGGAAGATGGAGCCGATATTGTACGGCGAGCGGAGACGGTCGAGGACCAGGATATGGTCGAGAATCGTGCGCTGGCTCGAATCCAGGTTACCTCCCTCATCAACGAAATCCCAATCGGCACTATCGCTGCCCAATGCCTGAAGCAACAAATAGTGAATGTCTTCACAGGCGACAGCCAGCTCGGCCTCCTGGAGCAGGGAAAGCTTTACACCAAGTCCTGCCAGGCGTGCAAGCTCGCTTTCGCCGAGCACCGAGCGAAACTGAGGAGAGTCGAACAGTCCTGTCAGGGCCGCAAGATATACAGGTTCATGCTGATTGCGCAGGGCAAGCGTTGCCTGTTGGTGAAACAGCAGGGCGCACTTGCGTACGCACGTACGATCCTTGAGCGTTTTAAGCTTCGCTATCGTTATCATCGCTTTCACCCGTTTGTTTTGGAGCGACCAGTACGGCGAACTCCCCTTTAACAGCATCCCTGCCGGCAAGCGTGGAGGCAACCTCGGCAGCGGTACCCTGGAGGAACTCCTCAAACTTCTTGGTCATCTCCCTGCCCGCAACCAACGTACGTGTCGCATCGAGGGCGGCGATCTCTTCCAAAGTCTTTATGATACGGAACGGGGACTCATAGAGGATGAAAGCTTCGTCACGCTGCAGCAACTGTGCAAGACGCTTGGTCCTTCTTCCCTTTCTCGGGCTGAGGAATCCTTCAAAGGTGAAGCTCTTGCCGACAAAGCCGGCTACGCTGACCAGCGTTGCAACAGCACTGGGGCCGGGAATGGGAACTACAGGAAAGCCCGCCTGACGGACGGCGGTGACAACCCTGGCCCCGGGATCGCTTATGCCGGGAGTGCCGGCATCGCTGACAAAGGCCACATCCAATCCACTGCCCAGCAACTCCACGATACCCTTGGCCGAGTTGATCTCGTTGTGGGCGTGACAGGCGATCAGGCGCTTGGAAATTTCGAAGTGATTCAGCAGCTGCTGGGTGTGACGGGTGTCCTCGCAGGCGATTACATCCACGTTCTTCAGCGTCTGTACAGCCCGGTAGGTGATGTCCTCAAGGTTCCCGATTGGTGTCGCCACCATATAAAAGGTACTCATGCGCTTCAGTCTACATGCTCTCATTCATCCTTACAAGCGTAATGGGTTGGTATCGTTTCCCACACGGTTTGGTATTTTTCACCACAAGGTAGGAAAAACCCCCTGCATTTACCCGAATCCTACAGAAAATCAATCATTTTCTTCTGGTTTTTAAAAGTTGGCACGCCTTTTGCATAGCTATCTACGTAACAACGAAACCACAACAGCCACCCGGTGGCGAAGGAGACAATGATGCAGATGTTTAAAAGAATCGCCGATATCTTCAACTCACACGTCAATAGTGCTTTGGACAAGCTTGAAGATCCGGCAAAGATGATCAGCCTGATGATCACCGAACTGGAGGATACCCAGACCAAGGCCCGTTCTTCCATGGCAGCCCGTAAAGCGGAGCAAACAAGCCTGGAGAGAGAAAAGGCTGAGTTTGAGAAATCCGTCCTTCGTTGGGAGGATCGCGCAAAGCTGGCCATCACCAATGGTCGTGAGGACCTGGCCCGCGAAGCCCTGTTGGAGAAAAAGCATGCCGCCGAGCAAATCAAGCGCATCGAGGAGCAACTTGCCAACCTGACTTCAATTCTTGCCAGCCAGAGCGCCCAGCTCACCCAGATCGCCGATAAGCTAAAGGAAGTCAAGGACAAACAACAGATCCTCGTCCAGAGAGCCAGAAGCGCCAAGGAGAAGAAGCAGGTCGCCCAGACCCTGAAGAGCAGCGATAGTGCAGACCTTGCCCGTAAGTTCAGTGAGCTCGAGAGCAAAATCGAGCGGATGGAAGCCGATGCCGAGATGGCCGGGTACCATGGA